>Ga0172378_10000695_pt1 | contig 29892 bp, 24 predicted proteins | sample GrowelOW332metaG_FD_119755 | JGI IMG/M metagenome (GOLD analysis project Ga0172378, IMG submission 119755) | Groundwater microbial communities from an aquifer near a municipal landfill in Southern Ontario, Canada - Pumphouse #3_1 metaG | ecosystem: Environmental > Aquatic > Deep subsurface >...
TGGCGAATTGTTGTTTAGCATTTGATAGGTCTGAGTTTATAGTAGCTATAGCAGCTTTGGATGTTATGCCTGTATAGGAGACTATGGTAATGGCTGCTAGGACGCCTATGACTACTATTACTATTAGGAGTTCTACTATGGTGAAGGCAGTATAGAATTGATTAGGCTTAATAAGGTTATACTTGCTTTTATTCATAATATGTTATATAATTTAACTAATAAGTCTTTCCTGCTTTTTCTCTTAGATTTGGTTGGTTTTATTGTAGCATTAGCGGAATTGGATGTCTAGTAAATTTTACTGGATACTATATAAACTGCGTGTTATAATGAACTAATATTGCTTATGGGAGTTTATTAGGTGGCTAAGAAAAAATCGAAATCACGAAAATTGAGCGTATATTCTAATTTGTCACATTCGCGTAAAACCAAAAAAGACGCGGAGTCTAAAAAACGCGCCCAATATTTAGCGTCTTTGCCAAAACACCCCGTTAAACGACTTCTTTACCAAATGAATCCAAAAAACTTTTTCCACTATTGGTTTAGTAAACAAGGCGCAAAGAAAGCTCTTAAGATAGCTGGTATCGCAGCTATCATATTGCTCGTTATGGCTATTGGACTTTTCTTGTATTTTCGCAAAGACCTAGACGCTATTCGCCCCGGTGAATTAACAAAACGCGTCCAAAGTACCGTTACTACATACCTTGATCGTAATGGTCAAATATTATGGGAAGATAAAGGTGATGGTGATTACAAGCTTGTAGTCGAAAGTAGCGAAATTGGCCAATACATAAAGGACGCAACCGTTGCTATTGAAGATAAAGATTTTTATAAACATGGCGGTGTCAGCGTAACCGGAGTAATGCGAGCAGCAATAAACAATGCCAGTGGCGGAAGCACCCAAGGTGGATCAACCCTAACACAACAACTCGTTAAACAGGTATTTTTTGCTGATGAAGCTCAAAAAAGAGGGCTCAGCGGTATCCCGCGTAAAATCAAAGAAATGATTTTATCTATCGAAGTTGAGCGAATGTACAGTAAAGATCAAATACTTAGCCTATACCTTAACGAATCACCATATGGTGGACGACGTAATGGTGTAGAATCTGGCGCACAAACATATTTCGGAAAATCAGCCAAAGACCTAACCTTGGCCGAAGCTTCATTATTAGCCTCAATTCCTCAGAATCCAACAACCTTTGATCCATATAACGTTACAGGTCACGAAGCTTTAATATCACGTCAACATACAGTACTCGATAATATGGTAGAGCAAGGTTATGTTACAAACGAACAAGCTGAAGAAGCTAAGAATTACCCAATTATTGACCATGTCATACCTGAAGCTAGCCAATATACAAATATCCGTGCACCCCACTTTGTCCAAATGGTTAGATCGAATCTAGAGCAAGAATTAGGTGAAGCAACAGTTGGTAAAGGCGGTTTAACTGTCACGACAACACTTGATATAAGAGTTCAGACTAAACTTGAAGAAGCTATGAACGATATGTTTAGCTCAACAACACCTACCTATGCTGGATTTAGTAACGGCGCTGCCACAGTAGAAGATACAAAAACAGGCCAAATCATAGCACTCATGGGAAGTCGCGATTTTAATTGGCCAGGTTATGGTCAAGATAACGCAGCTACTGCCTATATCCAGCCAGGTTCTACCATAAAACCTCTTGTATACAGCGAATTATTTCAAAAGAAATTGTCTGGTCAAGTTAATTACGGTAGTGGTAGCATATTAAAAGATGAAAATATTGATTCAATTTATGGCGCCCAATTAAAAAACGCCGACCGTGTATTTAAGGGTAATGTAACTATCAGAACAAGCCTTGCAACCTCTCGCAACATCCCAGCTGTTAAAGCTATGTATATTTCTGGAGTAAAGACAACCCTTGATACTATTCATGAACTAGGCGCTGATAGTTATTGTACACAAGGAAATGAGACTCAAGTAGGGCTAGCTGCCGCCATCGGTGGTTGTGGTATAAAACAAATAGACCTAGTAAATGGATTTGCATCGCTAGCTCGCCAAGGAGCATACAAACCAGTTTCATACATGCTAGAAGTTAAAAATAGTTCAGGCGAAACATTAAAAAAGTGGGCTGACACAGCTAGCGTACAAGTTGTTGATGAACAATCAGCTTATATAGTAAGCGACATATTGACTGATGATATAGCTCGCTCTCCACTTAGTGGTCGGCACGCTGTCGGTATGGATATACCAGGCGTAAAAACCGCAACCAAGACAGGAACATCAGACAAAGACGGTAATGCCAAAGATATTTGGATGATGAGTTATAGTCCCGTTCTGACTATGGGGGTATGGCTAGGTAACTCTGACGCGACTATCCTAAAAAACGGAAATTCTTCTATACCAGGAAAAATAATCGCCAAAGTTATGGAATATGCACACAAAGATGTTTATGCCCCACAAGGCTTATGGACGTCAGGCGATTGGTTCACTAAACCAACAGGAATTCAAACAGTAAGTAGCGAATTGTATCCATCATGGTGGAGCAAAACACAAGGTCAGACTAATGCAAAACTGACATTTGATAAGGTATCAAAAAAGAAAGCCACTGATTTAACCCCAGAAGGTGCGCGTATTGAGCTAGCTGTCACAAAAATGGTTGATCCTGTGTCCAAAAAAGACATATACATAGCACCTGACGGTTATGATGCAACCAAAGACGACGATGCACACAAAGCAACCGATACAAAACCTACTGTGTCTATTGATTGGGAATCTGACTCAGATAATACATATACAATAAAAGTTACAGCCACTGCTGGTACATTTCCTATCACTAATATTCAAATTAAAGTTGGTGAAACAATTGTCTCGACAATAACTGCATCAGGATCATACAAATATACCGTATCAGCATCAGACACTAGTCCAAAAACAGTGTCAGCTACAATAACTGACACCGGATATTACACTGGAACTGGTGCAGCCGCAACATCGATCCCCGGCTACACTAATTAAATAACTTTACACAATCAACGATTTTATTGCTGTTTATTTAATAAATTAACAAAATCTTGTTCGCGTTGATCCGCCTTACTCTTGTGCTTGTGCTGTTTTTGGCTATTGGATCGACTAGGCTGACTCTTAACTTTCTTATCATCGCTAGAATTAAGTCTTTTCTTGGCAACAACAGGTTTCTTTTCTTTATTCACCGGTTTTTTATGACCAACCATCTTGGCAAACATCATTTTGCCAGCTGCAGTTTGCAAACTACGAATAAATTCTATTTCAACAGTATTACCTATCTGAGAGCTCGCGTGCTCAACGACAACCATTGTACCGTCAGTTAGGTGTCCTACAGCTTGATGGGCGTCCTGGCCCTTAGCAATAAGCTCTAATAGCATTTTTTCGCCAGGAAGGTAAGCCATTCGCAGACTCATAGCTAAATCATTAACATTTAATACCTTTATACTCTCTACTTGAGCAACTTTATTCAAATTGTAATCAATTGTACAAACAGAACCATGATATTTTTTAGCAAGATTTAATAATCTCTCGTCAACACCCTCTTCGGCTCGACTGCCATCTTGAAATATTTCAACTTTTAAGTCTGGCATATTCTGTAATTCAGCCACAACATCTAACCCATAACGAGCACGAGTACGCTTTTCAGTATCGGCATTATCAGCCAAAAACTGTAGCTCCCCAATGACGCTTCGTGGGATACTTAGCTTACCACTGATAAAACCAGATTGAGCTATTGCAATAATCCGACCATCAATCAACACTGAAGTATCAACGAATATAGGCCTATTTTCTTTACGATGTGATAATCTTTTTGTATTAACCGCAACTAAGTACGACAACTCTACTAGCATAACTAGTAATAAAATAATAATAGTGTTTTCCATATAATTTCCTTATTTTTGTAAATAGTCGATGAGCGCTGTACGCAAATCACCAACATCTTTGATAAATGAATTTTTTGTTACTCCCTTTGGAGCAATTGCTTTAGTAAAACCAAGTTTTTTAGCCTCCGCCACTCTTCGATCGGCAGACCTGACAGATCTAATTTCCCCACCAAGCCCAACTTCACCAAAAACAACAATTCCACTGTCAATCTGGCGACCTGCAGCTGCGCTGGCAATTGCCATACAAATTGCTAAATCTGCCGCCTGGTCGTTTAATTTTAGTCCACCCACGACATTAATATAAATGTCTTTGTCAGATAAGTTCAATTTAGTGCGACGCTCTAGAACCGCAATTAAAAGATTTAATCGATTTAAATCGAACCCACTCGCAGTACGTTTAGGATAACCGAAACTAGTAGGATTGACAAGTGCCTGTATTTCGACAAGCAAAGGTCGAGTGCCTTCTATTGTAGCTAGAACAACCGAACCATCTGCATTTTGACGTTCAGCTAAAAGCGTAGCTGACGGATTTTCAACCACACGCAGTCCCTGTTCGTACATCTCGAATATAGCCGCTTCATTGGTTGAGCCAAAACGATTCTTGACGGCTCGCAAAATCTTAAAACCGCCATATCTATCGCCTTCAAATTGCAAGACAACATCAACTAAATGCTCTAAGACTTTCGGACCAGCAATGCTACCTTCTTTAGTAACATGACCAACTAATATTACAGCCGCACCCGCCTGCTTAGCCGCACGAATAACTACGTTACTGCTATTTGTAATTTGAGACACAGTGCCCGGAGCTGACGTAATCTCATCCAAAGACAAAGTCTGAATAGAATCAATAACAACCATTTTATAATTGCCAGAACGAATAGTTGCAGCAATATCATCAGCGCTAGTACTAGAGGCAAAACTCAATTGTTCGCTCTTTTCCGCTCCTAGTCGTTCCGCACGTAATTTAACTTGTCCAGCTGACTCTTCACCACTGGCATACAACACAGACTCACTGCGAGCAACATGAGCTGAAACTTGTAATAATAATGTGCTTTTGCCGATACCCGGTTGTCCGGCCAACAATATCACCCCGCCCAACAATATACCTCCGCCTAGAACATCGTCAAGGTCGCTAAACCCAGTTTGCAAGCGTTTAGCGCTTTCTTTGCTAGAGATAGATCGCATAGTTTGAACGCTTAATAATTTGCCTGAATTACCACTTCTGGCAACCACAGATTTGCCAACAGACGAAGGCGCTTGCTCAACAAGCGTATTCCACTCACCACAATTATCACATTTACCTATCCATTTAGGATAGTTAGCGCCACAATTTTGACAAATAAATCGAGTTCTTGATTTTACCATTACCTTACCAGTATAAACCATACAAACCAGTAAAGTTAATTTAAATGTTTACTAACAATACCTAAACTGATGGTGCTGGGGCTAAATTACTATCTAAGCTATTATTTAACTTTTCTATTTCAGACGCAATTAAATTATATTCATTTTTTATTAATTCTTGTTTATCAATATCATTGATAATGTCGCTTCTTGTTGCACTTAACGCTGCGACGCGAGACGTCAATGCTATTTTTTCACGATTATACTGCGACTGAGATGAAATAGCTCCGCTAGCCACATCGCTATTAAAACTGAGTATATCGCTCTCTAACGATTTATAATCCAAATCATAAGCAGTCTTTTTCTCTGTTATAGATTTATCGAGTATATTATATTGAACTAACAACTCAGCTGCACGATCTTGATTCTCTTGGAATACGCTAATATATTTGTTATTTAACTCTACGACTTTATTGCGATCAGAGAAGTATTGATCATAATGAGATTCAAGCTCAGGACTAATATCAGCAACCTCTGTGCCAATTACTGAATGTAGTTCATTTTCACGCTGACCAGGCTCTGTACGCTCATAAAACGACATACGTTCACTAAAATTCTTATCATTTTCTAATTTTTTATACTCTTCTTCTAACAATATGCCCAATTTAACTTTCTCGTCTTCGCTCATACGCAAATAAGCAGCATGTAGCATCTCGTGAGCAGCCGTCACTTCACGCACGCCATCAAGTTTAGTGTCAGTCACGTTATAAATATATATTTTAAGATTATCGTAACAACCCAAAATTGAAGTTGTATCCTCTATACTGCTGCAACTGTTATTAAAATCTTCAGAATTCTCAAGTGCCGGTTTGCTAGCCAAATATAAAAATTTACCATAATTATCTATACCAGCCCGTTCAGCCAAAGCACTAATCTCACTACTTGGCTGAAACTGCCAAACATTAATTTGATCTATGATAATTTGTCGATTAAAAAAGACTCCGAAAGCTATAGCAATCAGAATAAATGTCGTAAATAAACCCGACTTAACCCCACCCTTACTATAGTTCTGTCGCCACATCTATATAAATCTCCTTATTTTTAACACCAACTGTCAGTACACTACCCCTTTCATAAACGCCAGATAATACACCGTCAGCTATTCTATGCTCGAGCTCATCCTGAATCACACGACGCAACGGTCTGGCTCCAAATTTTTCACTGTATCCCTTATTTGTTAATAACTTCTTGGCAGCTGATTGAATAACTAGATGCATGCCTTTTTGAATTAAACGTTGCTGCAGCTCGTCAATTAAATTATCAAATATTTTAGAAATTTGCTTGCGAGTTAGGGCTCTAAAAGTAACAACACTATCAAATCGATTAATTAGCTCTGGACGCATCATCTTTCCTAATGCAGCTTCAGCAGCCTCGGCATTTTCATCATGTAATTGATCCAATCTTTTTGCATCATCCTTCGTAGCAGCATGAAAACCAAGGCTAGATTCTTTTGCCATAAACTCCGAGCCAAGATTACTTGTTAAAATTATAATTGCATTACTAAAACTAACTTTATGACCCTTCGCGTCAGTTAACGAACCATCCTCTAAAATTTGCAATAATAAATTGAACACCTCTGTATGCGCTTTCTCTATTTCATCAAACAAAACAACACTATATGGCTGACGGCGAATTTTATCAGTCAATTGACCACCATCATCATAGCCAACATACCCAGCTGGCGATCCAATTAAACGACTAGTATTTTGCCTTTCACTAAATTCACTCATGTCGATTTTAATAAGTGAATCTTCGCTGCCAAACACTTCACGCGCTAGAACCTTAGCTAATTCCGTCTTACCAACGCCAGTTGGACCCATAAATACAAAAGATCCAATTGGACGATTGCTACTAGCAATTCCGCTACGACTGCGCCTAATAGCTCGCGAAACTTTTTCAACAGCCTCTTTTTGCCCAATAATATATTTACCTAAATGTTTTTCTAAGTTACGAAGCACTTTTGCTTCTGACTTTTGAACACGCCTTACGGGAATACTTGTTATCGATGATATAGCGTATGCAATATCATCATCCGTTAAAATAATCGGCGTCTTTCTGTCAAATTCTTCACGAGTTTGGCTAAGTTTCTCTGATATCTGGCTAATACGCGTTTTGTATAATGCAGCTCGCTCATAATCCTCAGCCATCACCGACTCTTCCGTCTTTTCGTTCAAATTTTTTAATTGCTTTGCATAATCACGAATTTTACTTGGTTTTTGACCAGAGCGTACACGGACTAAAGCCGCCGCTTCATCAATAACATCAATTGCTTTATCTGGCATAAAACGCTCATTAATATAACGATCTGCCATATAAACAACATTTTGTAGAATTTCATCACTTATACTCACGCCATGATATTTTTCATAACGACTGCGCAAACCCTTTAAGATAGCCAAAGAATCTTTCAAATTTGGCTCGGATACTAATACTGTTTGTAAGCGACGTTCAAGGGCACTGTCTTTTTCAATATATTTACGATATTCATCTAGCGTAGTAGCCCCAATTAACCGTATTTCACCGCGCGCAAGAGCTGGTTTTAGCATATTAGCAGCATCAATTGTGCCCTCTACCGCACCAGCACCAACTAATAAATGAAGTTCATCAATAAAAATAATTATATTCTTTTGTTGCTGTAACTCACTAATGATCTTTTTAAGGCGCTCTTCAAACTCACCACGATATTTAGTTCCAGCAATCATACCCGCTAAATCAATTTGAATTATACGCTTATCAAGTAAATGCTCAGGAACATCTTCATTAACAATACGTTGAGCCAACCCTTCAGCAATTGCAGTTTTTCCCACGCCTGGTTCACCAATTAAAACTGGGTTGTTTTTAGTACGTCGACTAAGAACAGTAATTACACGCTCTTCTTGCTGCTTACGACCAATAACTGGATCTAACTTTCCAGCTTTTGCCATTGCAGTCAAATCAACTCCAAAAGTCCCCAAAGCTCCTTTATCTTTTGTTCTCTTGCTCGAGTAAGTTGCAACAGGATCAAAATTACCACTAGTAATATCTCGTTGCCTATTGATAAATTCTTCTAATTCTGAGGTTAATTCAATTATATTCACGTTCATATCGCGCAAAAGTACAGCAGCCCTAGTATTGCGCTGACTTAATATACTATACAAAATATGTTCAGTACCTAAATAATCTTGATGAAATTCTTGAGCAACGTCCCAACTCATTTTTAAAGTTAGTTTAGCTGTTTCACTTAACCCTTTAGCCTCGGAACTTACAATCACCATTATCGGCGCTAGGTTTAATGCAGTTTGAGCCCTATCAAGCGTAACACCAGAGTCAGCTAGCATTTTTGCACCAACAGAAGACCCCTGAGCTAAAATACCCAATAACAAATACTCTGTACCGATATACGAACTGTTATAGCCTTGCGCAATCATGTTAGCATGACGAAGACTGGTTCGTGCGTTATCAGTCAGGTGTGAAACAAATTCTGCAAAATCATCAGCCATACTTCTATTATAACTTATCTAAGCGATTATTTACTCTGCCGATTCTTGAACTGCATCTAACAAACTATCTTCAATATTCTTGTGATAAACAGGCGCTTCAACCTTTGGAGGTCTCACCTGTTCAATGTCAATTTCATATCCGGTTAAACGACTTGCCAAACGTACATTTTGACCAGCACGACCAATTGCGATTGACTGTTGATTTTCTGCGACATAAACAGTGGCACGCTTAGTTTGCTCGTTTACCATAACTTCTGAAATTTCTGCTGGGCTAAGTGCATTCTCGATAAACTGATTAATATCTTCGCTATATGCAATAATATCAATTTTTTCCTGCTCACCGACTTCATTCATTACAGATTGAACGCGAGTACCATGACCTCCAACAAAAGTTCCAACTGGATCAACTCCTAAGACCGAGCTCGAAACGGCAATCTTAGTTCGTCGTCCTGCTTCGCGAGCAATAGCTTTAATCTCAACTGCACCAGTTTCAATTTCTGGAACTTCTTGATGAAATAAATATTTTATAAAATCTTCATTTCCACGGCTTAAAATAAGCTGAGGACCCCTATTATCACGTTCAATATCTTTGATATAAACTTTAATTCGGCTGCCTACACTATAAAATTCACCCTGAATTTGCTCACTTTGTGGAATAATGCCACTAGCCTTGCCTAAATCGACTCGAATGACTCGAGGCTCAACACGCTGTACTATTCCATTAGCGACAGTACCAATTTTATCTTCATATTCACTTAACACAACTTCGCGCTCAGCTTCACGCAAACGTTGCAACACAACCTGTTTTGCAGTCTGAGCAGCCACGCGACCAAAAGCAGTAACTGTAAATTTTTCTTCAATAACATCACCTACCTCGGCGTCTTTTTTCTCTTTTTTAGCGTCCTCTAGACTAATTTCAATGTTATCAGAACCAACCATTTCTACTACTTCACGAGCCACAAAAACTTCTGCTGTACCATCATTAACATTTAATTCACAACGAACATCTTGATCACGTTCACCATTGTCACGACGCCAAGCAGCCGCAATAGCTTGCTCAATAATAGCCATAATTGTCTCTTCTGGTAAATTTTTTTCCTCTGCAATTGTGTGAACTGCAAATACTAGCTGTTTTACATTAAGTTCTTCCATAATAATGCTCCTTTTACAATTTATTTAAAAAAGCCGACCTGCCGGCCGACTAATATGCAATTTACTATATTAATATTATATCATACTTATGGATTTGGTAACAACTGATTAGGGCATTTGCTTAAAATATCTGCTATAACGTCATATTCAGCCTTTGTTAGCCACAAATTATATTTTTGTTTAATAGCGACTTGTCTAGCTACATACTGACATCTGAACGATTTATTTGATGGCAGCCAAGTTGCTGCATCGCCATCACTTTTTTGTAGATTAGCAGACCCCTCAACCGCTAGCAACTCTAATGGATCATTCGCTAATAAAGTACGCTTTTCTGAAGTTAACTGCTGAGCTCCTTTTTGCCAAGCGTCAGACAATGCAACTACATGATCAATCTGCACAGCACTGCTTGTATTACCTCCTCTAATAAAATCAATAACCTTGCCAGTATAAGGATCGTTTAACGTCCCACTAGTTACATTACAACCTTCATCAACTACTGAATTAATTAAATCACGATTTAAAATAATATTACGCGTATCACAACCGCCAGTCGTCGCCCACCCATTACCAAATTGATTCCTAGAATAGCCAGTTTTTGGCGCTCGTCCTTTGATATCAAGCTTTTCCAATACGCTCATTGCTGCATCCGTAGCAATACCAGGTTCTTCTATATCAGTTGGTGAAATTTGATTAATTTGGCTTGGTGTATTAATAATTACAATTACAGCAAAAATAGATAACATTACCATAGAAACAACAGTGCGTCTTTTTTTATACGAAATTGCCATATAGCTATTATGCACCCCCAATAAAATGCTACAATAGATATTATGCAAACTGTATCTAGATTAATAAAACAATTCATCCCAAATAATTACAACCTTTCGTTAAAACTAAATCGAATCGATAGAATTTTCGATGGAAATATCACCATTCATGGCACGTCGTTAAGTAGCCCGGGCAATATCATATTACACAGCAAAGATTTATCTATAAATTCAGCAATAATAGATGGTAAAGCTGCTGAGTTTTCATATGGAGAAGATGACACATTAATTATCACACATCCAGACATTAATATAGCTAAACATATATTAGTCATATCGTTTAGCGGCAAAATTACCGATTCAATGCACGGTTTATACCCTTGCTACTACGAGCATGAAGGTGTTAAAAAAGAACTACTTGCAACACAATTTGAAAGCCATCATGCCCGCGAAGCATTCCCTTGCATTGACGAGCCCGAGGCAAAAGCTACATTTGACGTAACTTTATCTACAGAAAAAGATATAACCGTCTTAGGCAACATGCCAATTAGATCCCAAAAAAGTGAAAATAATAAATTAATAACAGAGTTTGAAACCACACCAATAATGAGCAGTTACTTACTGGCGTGGGTTGTCGGCGAACTTCACAAAAAGACGGCCTACACCAAAAGCAAGGTAGAAGTTAATGTTTGGGCAACACCGGCTCAATCTAGCGAAAGTCTTGATTTTGCGCTAGATATCGCAACCAGAACGATTGATTTTTTTGATGAATATTTTGATACCCCTTATCCACTTCCAAAATCAGATCATGTTGCACTACCAGATTTCTCGTCTGGTGCTATGGAAAATTGGGGTTTAATCACCTATCGCGAAGTTGCACTTCTTGCCGAACCTGGTAAAACATCTATCAGCAGTAAACATTATATTGCAAAAGTAATCGCACACGAACTAAGCCATCAGTGGTTCGGTAACTTAGTGACTATGAAATGGTGGAATGATCTATGGCTAAATGAAAGTTTCGCTTCGCTAATTGAATATACAGCAGTAGATGCGCTTGAGCCTGATTGGAAGATATGGCTCGACTTTGACAGTTATGAAAGCATCATAGCTCTTCGAAGAGATAGCCTAGCCGGAGTTCAATCTGTTCAAACTGAGGTCAAGCACCCTGATGAAATTAGTACAATATTTGATGGTGCCATTGTATATGCCAAAGGCGCCAGATTAATACAAATGCTTAAAACCTATATTGGCGAAGAAGCTTTCCAAATTGGCCTAAAAAAATACTTTAAAAAATTTGCTTATAAAAACACCGAAGCTACAGATTTATGGTCTGTCTTTGATGAATCTAGCGATAAAGGAATAGCCTCATTTATGAGTGCTTGGATTAGTCAATCAGGCTTCCCTGTACTACACGTGTCTCGGGATGGAAACGAAATTAAAATATCTCAAGAGCAACTATCAAGCGATCGTTCAAAGCAATCTGATAAATTATGGCCAATTACACTCAACTCAAATTGTACCGACGCACCAAAAATATTCAAAACACGTGAGACTAGCTTTATAAAAAACGACGATTCGACATTAAAATTTAATATTGGAAGTAATGCGCATTTCATAACTCATTATGACCAAAGTCTGCTAAACGAGATAATTGATCAAATAGACAGCGGCGAATTGTCAATTACAGACCGTCTACAATTACTCCATGAACAAACAATTCTTGCCAATACTGGCATTATCAGTAGCGCTAGTTTAATCCCACTCCTCGATGCTTACAAAAATGAAACTTCTGAAGCAGTCTGGGGTATTATTGGGCTAACCATCAATAGTTTAAAGAAATTTGTTGAGCAAAATGACATAGCCGATAAAAAATTACGCCAACTCGCCGGAAATCTTGCTAGAAAGCAATTTGAAAGACTAGGTTGGGAAAAACAACCAAATGAATCCGAAACCGATACCAAGCTACGAAGTCTAATTATTGGACTAATGCTATTTTCTGAAGATAAAAAAGTAATAGATCATGCAATTAAAATATTTAATTCAACGCCTATCGAACAACTTGACCCAGAACTACGAAGCTTATTGATTGCCTCAGCAGTACGCAATACAAAAAATGAACATATAGATCAATTAATTGATGCTTACAAAAAGACTGAATCGTCCGAAATGCAACAAGATATCTGTGACGGAATAACTTCAACCAAAGAAGCTACCGTGGCTGCAAACTTTCTAGAACTAGTCAAAGATTTCTCAATCATACGTAGTCAAGACACGTTCAGATGGATTGTTTATCTAATTAGAAATAAATATTCTCGTGATTTAACATGGAAATGGATGCGCGACAATTGGAATTGGATATATAAAACCTTTAAAAGCGATAAGAACTATGATGATTATCCACGTTATGCGGCAACAGCATTATCGACTCGCGGACAATTAGACGAATACCTCGAATTCTTTAATCCAATGAAGTCAGATCCATTATTAACCCGTGTTATAGAAATGGGTATCAATGAAATAAATGACAGGATTAAGCTGATAGAACGTGACGAAGAATCCGTAATAGATACATTATTAAACCTCTAAAAAGGTTTCAATAACTGGAGGTTGACCGCTTAATGACATAGCTGCCAATCGAAGATTAGTGTTTACTATTTTTCGAGACAACGAATAAAGTTCAGCTGCAAATTTCATTTGACGAAGTTTTTTAGGTGTAATAGCCGCCAACCCATCGCCTTGGTCCGATTTTTTACGATATTTTACCTCGGTGAAATAGATAGTATCTTTAGTCCTAGATACAATATCAATTTCACAATATTTAGTCTTCCAATTTCGATCAATAATGTCATGTCCATGATTTTTTAAATAAATTGATGCGATATTTTCAGCTTCATCGCCTATCATTTTGGTTGTTATTTTTTTTGGCTTTTCTAAAACAGCCTCTTTGGTAGTATTAGAGTACTTTTTTAATGGCGCGAAAGACAATCGGTGAAGTGGAGTAACCCCTAATTTATCAATTGCATTACGGTGCTTTTCAGTCCCATAACCCACATGATTTTTAAAGCTATATCCTGGATATATATCATCTTGCAAAGTCATATAACTATCACGCGCCACTTTAGCGATAATTGAAGCTGCTGATACGCTAGGCACTAATAAATCAGCCTTTTTCATAGTTGTAACATATTGACCCTTACTAGTATCTGCCAAAAAATTAACCGTGCCATCAATGATAATCTCATGGTAAGTGGCTTTTACTTGTTCAACCGCAAGTTTAGTAGCTAGGACTAAAGCCTTAGATAGGCCTATGGCATCAATTTCAGCCGCCTGAACCCATCCTAACCCAAAACCTAAAGCCTTATCCCTAATTTCAATATCCAGCAGCTCTCGACGCTTTTTTGTTAATTTTTTGCTATCAGTCAAACCTTCAATTTTAGCACCACCCAAGACAACTGCTCCAACCACCAACGGCCCAGCCCAAGGTCCTCGCCCAACTTCGTCAATTCCAAGTATCATATGTTTATATTATAAAGCACTCGACTAAAATCGAGTACTTTATGTATAAATCAATCTTATTAATTAAGATTCGGTAGCGTGTCGAGCTTCAACTTCAGCAGCTTTAGCTTCTAATTCGCCTTCTGTAACCGCTTTTTCAGCTAACTTTGCTTCAGCATCAAGCTTAACTTGCTCTTTTAGGCGAATCTCTTCTGCTTCTGCAGCTTCGTCATGAACATTATTAACACCTTCGCGGTCAAAGTTAACACTCTTAAGTCGAGCGCTTTTACCACTACGGTTACGCAAGAAGCTTAAATAATTACGACGAACCTTTGAACGACGAACAATTTCAATCTTTTCAACAAGTGGACTATGTATTAAAAAGCCCTTCTCGACACCAACTCCGCTAGCAACCTTACGAACAGTAATTCGTGAGGTATGAGAACCACGTCGATCAGTACGGATAACAACACCTTCAAATATCTGAATACGCTCTTTATTACCTTCTTTAATCTTTTGGTGTACACGAACAGTATCACCACTACGGGCGTCAACTATATTCGTTTTCTTCTGGGCGTCATTTACCTTCTTTATCAATTCAAAACTCATCTTATGCTCACTTTTTACTTTAAACTTTATAGACACAATCAGCTATTGACTATACCATATTAATGCTGTTATTAAAAGGGTTTTAACCTAAATTACCTGATTTACTTCATCTAGGGTGGTTTCTCCACGAAGCGCAGCCAACACTCCACGCTCAAGTAAGGTCACCATACCAGCAGCACGAGCAACACCTTCGATAACCTCTGTATGTAAATCAGTTTCATCACCTCGTAAGAACTTTTGAATATTTTCATTCACAACCATTTGCTCCATTATTACAATCCTACCCTTAAAACCAAACGGCGAAGACGCACTAACGACTGGGCGCCATAATCTAAATGTATCTAAATTAGGTTTTTCAATATGGGAAGGTAAATCTTTTAACGCATTCTGTACCCATTTTCTAGTCGCTTCGTCTGGCTCGTACTCTTGTTTAGTCTCATCGTCCAATCTTCTAACTAAACGTTGCGCAATCACCAATCTAATTGATGAGCTAAAAACAGGATTAACACCAATTAAATCAATCATTCGACTAAACGCTGCTGACGTTGAATTAGCGTGAAAACTAGATAAAACCAAGTGACCAGTGATAGATGCCTGAATTGCAGTCTTAGCCGTATCAGCGTCACGAATTTCACCAACCATGACTACGTCGGGATCCAAACGCAAAACCGCACGCAATCCATCAGCAAAACTTTGACCATCAGTTGTATTGATTGGTATCTGCGATATCCCCGTAATACCATACTCTATTGGATCCTCTAATGTTATTATCTTGCGATTAGTAGAATTTAACGCATTAATAATACTATAAAGAGTTGTCGATTTACCACTGCCCGTCGGACCAACCATCAAAACCATACCCCTAGGATGTCTAATAATTTCATCAATCTCGGCTCGCTCCGTTTGGCCAATACCTAATCGATCCAGATTTAACATAGATTCATCAAAGTTAAACAATCTCAGCACCGCATCTTGACCATACATAGTTGGCATTGTTTCAACGCGCAAATTCAATAAATGAGTAACACCATCACGCGTAATCTCTTTTTGCATATGACCCGATTGCGACTCTTTCGAGGCAGTTGATATATTAGCGCTAGAAGCTAAAGTACCCAAAATAATACGATATCGATCATTATCCAAATCAGCTACAGGATGCAAAACACCGTCAATTCGCATACGAATACGCATATGAGTCCGTTGATTCTCTATATGGATATCACTAGCGCCCAAACGATCAGCCTGATTAATCAAATAATTAAATATCTCGTCACTACCGACAGAATTAAGAGTTTTGCTAACCTCTGCTATGGTACTACTATCGCCCTCTTGCGCAATTTTAATATCATCGTGTACAACCTTAACAACTGGATCATAACGATCCATTAACTTCTTGTAGCCACTTCCACTAATTAAGAAAAACTTAATATTACGGCCCGCTTTATCATAACTATTTGTTAAATTATATATATAAGATTGTGGAGTTTGAGCCGTTGCACCAAATTGCCACGGATTACCTTCTTGCCCAATAGATAAAGGTATTATTCGATTTTGATGCATAGTAGGCACATCAATAACATCTTTTATAAGAGCTATGGTATCTTCAAATGAGCGAGCATCTAAATATTGAAGACCTAAAATAGCCGCTCGCTGCAGAGTCGCTTGTTCGTCTTCTTCACGATAATTTTGCTGAATCTTTTCTTCATCCATTAGCTATAACTATAGCAAATTGCTTGTGTTTTTTATATAGCAAAACCTCAATACATCCCAACAATAAAATAATTAATAGTGCTACAATGAAGCAATGCCGGATATAATAGTAATCGCCCACAATATACGTTCAACCCACAATGTTGGATCTATCTTTCGCACGTGTGAAGGCTTTGGCGTCTCTAAAATTATCATTAGTGGCTACAGCCCATATCCAAAACTACCCATCGACACACGTTTGCCTCACATTATCGATAAATTAAATTTACAAATTCACAAAACCGCCCTTGGTGCCGAAACTATGGTCCCGTTTGAATATCAAGAAAACCCTAATTTAAGCTTACTAAAAGAGCAAGGCTATACTATTACTGGACTCGAACAAAATAAACGAAGTATTTTATTACAAAATTACAAAATTCCACAAAAAATAGCCTTATTGCTTGGCGAAGAAGTCCATGGTATTACCGATAATTTAATAAATGAATGTGATGATATAATCGAAATTCTAATGGTTGGTAAAAAAGAATCGTTTAATGTTAGCGTTGCCACAGGCATAGCTTTATATGCATTATCTATTTGAAAACAACACTTTCCTTACCAAGAGTTTCAGTTAAAGCATTAGTTAAATCATGGCTTGCATCTACCTTAAATGGCAATTTAATAGCTGATTTTTTATCCGAACCTAAAACCAAAATAATATCAAAGATTCCAGGGTAGTTACCACAGACCTTCTTTAAAAAGAATAACGCCTCATGATCATCCGGATTTTTAATGTGAACATAAAATTTTTTAATATCTTCCATTTCTTTCGGTACAATTTTAATTTTTTCAGACGTAACTACGGGCTTTTTATTAGAAGCTGCCGAAACACGCATGGCTTTAACTCTTTGGCTAATTTTCGGCGCCTTCATTTTATTACCAATTGACTCATAATTACTAAGCTCCCGGTCAGTTACAAACTGTATCTCGTCCGCAATCATTTTTGCTTCTGTCCCAATGTTGCCATCTCGGTCGCGAGCGCTAATCTTACCAGTAACGCGAATTACAGCATCCTGAGCTAGTTTAGCTCCAATTTTCTCGTACAAATTCGGGAAAACAATAACCTCGCTCTCACTAGTTTTGTCCTCTATTCCAACAAATGCCATTTTTGCACCATTTTTAGTAACTATGGTTCTGACTGTTGATATTAAACCACCAATTGTAGCTTTTTTGCCATCAGTCTCGGGTGTCATCTGCGACAACGACACTGTTTGTTCTTCGAAATATGTATCATAATTATCAAGCGGATGAGCACTAACATACAGACCCATAAGCTCACGCTCCCACATTAATAATTCTCTATCCGTGTGCTTAACTGGTGCAGTTTGCATAGTAACAGTAGGTTGAATACTGATAGCGCCGCCAAGTCCACCGAATAAATCAGTTTGGCCACTTAAAGCTTCTTTTTGAAGCTTGCTAGCAAAAACTTGAACTGTCTCTAGATTAAATAATAAATCCGATCGATTACCAAAACTATCGAATCCACCAGTTTTAATTAATGAGTCCCAAGCTTTTTTATTAAATCGACCAGTAGTAACACGTTTAGCAAAATCCTCAACACTAACAAATTTTCCGCTTTCACGAGCACGCAAAACTTCTTCTACAGCACCAGTGCCAACCCCCTTAACTGCCGCCATACCAAATCGAATTTCCTTTTTGTCAGGTACAACTGCAAACTCAACAAAGCTCTCGTTAACATCTGGAGGCAAAACTTTAATCCCCATATGCTTACATTCATTTATTTCAATAGCCAAACGATCTATATCGTTATGATCACTAGTCATAAGAGCAGCCATAAAAGCCTCAGGATAATGAGCCTTCAGATAAGCAGTCCAGTACGCAATTAAACCATAACAAGCAGCATGAGATTTGTTAAAACAATAATTAGCGAACTCTTCTAGCTGCGTCCAAAACTTTTCAGCTAATTTTGGATCAGCATTGCTATGCTTAACGGCACCTTCCACGAAATCAACTTTTACTTTGCGCATCAAATCAATTTTCTTTTTACCAACTGCTTTTCTTAAAGTGTCAGCCTGCCCCCCCGTAAAACCAGCAAAATCCTTTGAAATCTGCATAAATTGCTCTTGATAAACCAATATTCCATAAGTTTCTTTCAAGGCATTCTCAAACTTTGGATGTAAATAAGTTATAGCCTCTTTGCCATGTTTGCGCTTGATAAAGCTATCAATAAACTGCATTGGACCTGGACGATAAAGCGCCACCATAGCGATTACATCATCAAAACTACTAGGCTTTAGTTCACGTAAATAACGCTTCATTCCAGCAGATTCTAACTGAAAGACACCAGTAGTGTCTCCACGTTGTAATAGCTGATAAGCCAATTCGTCATCTAATGGCAAATCTGGAAGCGATATCTCTATTTTGTTTATCTTTTTAATAATTCTCAATGCGTTATTGATCGTTGTCAAGGTTGATAACCCCAAAAAGTCCATCTTTAAAAGACCCAACTCCTCAACTTGATTCATTGGAAACTGCGTACTAACAACACCCTTTTGGGCATATTCAAGTGGTACAAATTTAACTAATTCATCAGGGGCAATTACAACCCCACAAGCATGAACTCCATGTGAACGAATAGTACCCTCTAACTTAATTGCAAAGTCAAAAACTTCCTTAGCAGCAGGACTACTCTCATAAGCAGCCTTTAGGTCGACATCTTCAACAATACTAACTTTCAATGGCCTGTGATGACCCTGAGCTGGCTGTGGAACTAGCTTTGCTAAACGATCGCTTTCGGAATAAGGAACTTGCAACACTCTAGCTACATCCCTAACAGCAGCCCTAGCAGCCATAGTACCAAAAGTCACAATGTTAGATACATGATCCTCTCCATATTTATTAGCGCAATATTGGATAACTTCATCACGACGCGTATCCTGAATGTCAACATCAATATCAGGCATCGATATACGATCAGGGTTTAAGAAGCGCTCAAACAGTAATCCATATTTTATCGGGTCTAATTCGGTGATACGTAATGAATAAGCAATAATGGAACCGGCAGCACTTCCTCGACCTGGCCCAAAAATAATATTTTTAGACTTACCCCAATTTATAAAATCCTGAACAATCAAAAAATAACCATTAAAGCCCATATCACTAACAACACCTAATTCGTATTCAGCACGAACCAATATATTTTCTGGAATATTTTTTTTCGCTTGATCAACAGTAAACCCGAATGTTTTATCACGATCAATTCCACCATAGCGCCAAGCTAAACCTTGATAGACTAAAGTATCAAGATATTCTTTCTCACTCTCGCCATTTGGAGTTTCGAAAGTTGGAATTAATATTCCACCTAAAGCTAGTTCAACATTGCAACGATCAGCAATTTTCTTGGTATTAAGAATTGCCTCTGGATGACTTTTACCCCATCGTTTGATAATGTCACGAGGGTCAGTAACGTAAAGCTCAAAATCTTTAAGGCTCATTCGCTTTTCATCACTCAAAAAAGCTCCCGTACCAACACATAACAATATTTCATGAGCATCTTTGTAGTCAAGCGTTAAATAATGTCCATCATTACTAATCACCAAAGGAATATCTAACTCTTTGGACATTTTTGTCAAACCAACATTAGCTTTCTCTTGTTGATCCCAATGACATGGACTCTCGGGATGACCGTGATCTTGCATCTCTAAATAATATCGATCACCAAACAAGGCTTTATACCAACTAGCGATTTTCTTTGCACCTTCATAATCATCACCTCTTATGCGCTCACTAACTTCACTAGCAGCACAACCCGACAAAATGATAAGCCCTTCATTGTATTTCTCTAATAGCTCATGATCGATACGAGGCTTGTAATACATACCTTCAAGATTAGCCTTCGAACTTAGCATCATTAAATTTTGATAACCCTTATTGTTCATAGCTAAAATCGTCAAATGATAACGAGCTTTATCTTTACCGGGGTCTCGATCATGCCTTGAACGAGCAGCAACATAGGCTTCCATACCTAATATAGGCTTAATTCCTGCTCCATTTGCAGTCTTGTACAATTCAATTACACCAGACATAGTACCGTGATCTGTTATAGCCACAGCTTCCATGCCAACATCTTTTACATAACGAATTAAATCAGGTATCTTCGTTAAACCGTCCAATAGACTATAATGTGTGTGGTTGTGCAAATGCACAAAGTCAGACGGCTTTAAATTGTCACCCATATATATACCATTATACCTAAAAACAAACTATTTTGTCTGTAATAATACAACTGTTTATTTTGCTCGCTGAACAATATCAATAAATTGATTTATAAAGTCGCTTAAAGGTGGAATCCAACCAGCAAACTGGCTTAAAACCCAAACAATAATCGCCACCAAAACAGTACCGCCAAGGATTGTTCCAAAGCCGAAAAACAAGCCTCTAACAAAATTCATCCAATATATCTGTTGACGATTACGATTAAAATCATAAAATAGCTCTTCGATCATTTTATGTCGAGCAAGACGTTCGTTATTTATCTTAGATTTTTCTGCCATCTTCATAAGATGTTATTTTTTGTCCAAAAAGCCCTTTTTAGCACCTTCAGCAGCACGAATAGTTCGCTCTTTCAGATCAATTGCTTCAACTTTTACATCTTTTGCAATATCCTCAGCCTTATCTTTAACATTCTCAGCAACATCACTAGCCTGATCAATAACCTGCTCGGTTTTTTTAGTTACGTCAGTTTTAATCTCATCAGCTTTTTCCTTAATATCGGCACGAGTTTCCTTGCCACTTTTTGGTGCTGTTAAAATACCAGCAGCAACACCTGCGATAGCTCCAAGCAATGTACCTAATGCAAATTTACCTTTTGACATAATTATTTGTCCCCTTTACCTTTTTTAAAATTGTTAATAAACTTTGTAAACATTTCGGCCATAAATATAGGTGATAATACTTTCGCAATCCCTGACGCCACTGAATCTACGCTGCTAGCTGCACTTTCTATCGATCGTGTTACCGCACGGATTTGTCGAGTCAATCTTATTAAATAAGCCGTCAGTATAATCCCAAGGATCAAGAATATAGCCAAAGCTATTGACAAAAAAATGACTAAGATTTCAGCTGCTGAGTTCATATTAACCTTTCTGTTTATTTTTTGTTAATTCTTATCTTTATATTAACACTAATTATGCAAGGTCACAACTTTTTACGTAGAACTATAGTATAAGCCTTGCAATATCGTAAAACCCAAGTTAAAGATGCGCCTATTTCAATCGATTTACTAAATATTTTTCAAAATCATTGCCATACGTAGGGTTTTCTAATGCAATATCAACAACTGCTTGCAAATATTTTAACGGATTACCGGTATCATGCCAAACACCTTTAATCCTAGCACCATATACCTTATCTGTCTTAGCTAGTTCACTAATACTGTCACCTAACACTAGCTCGCCACCTTTGCCAGGTATTTCTCGTTTAATAATAGGTAAAATGTCTGGTGTTAATATATAAGCACCAGTCTGAGCGAACAAACTTGGGCTATCAGCTAACTCTGGTTTTTCGACCAAACTTTTAACACAAAAAGCATTATTATCAAGCTCTTCACCAACCTCAGCAATACCATATAAATTAACGGTTTCGGGCGCAACCTCAGCAAAAGACATAACAGTTTTACCCGTTTTGTTATAAACGTCAAGCATCTGTACGGAACGTGGCACCTCACTACGGAAAAAATCATCCGCAAAAAATACAAAGAATGGTTCGTCATCATCGATTAAATGCTGAGCATTTAATATTGGCCTAGCATTTCCCTTTGGCGTTCCTTTTTGGCGAATATATATAAAGTTAGCGATTTCAGCTATTGCTTTAATTTGATCAGCCTGCTTACCCTTACCTCTTTCGCGCAATTCAGATTCTAGCTCGTCAGAACGATCAAAATGATCTTCAATCGAACGCTTAGTACTACCAGTTACGATTATAATTTCCGTAACACCAGCCGCTACAGCTTCTTCAACGATCAATTGAATAACAGGCTTATCAACAATCGGTAACATTTCCTTTGGCATAGCTTTAGTTTGAGGTAAAAATCTTGTTCCTAAGCCTGCTGCACAAATAATAGCCTTAGTTGGTTGCTTCATAATTACAAAATCCTCTCTTTGATCAATTTTTTAGCCAACTCTGGATTAGCTTTACCCTTAGACATCTTCATAACCTGGCCTACCAAAAATCCAATCACTTTTTCATTTCCGTTCTTAAAATCAGCAATAGCTTTTTTGGAAGCTGAATCATTTAAAACTTCTTCGACAATAATTATAATTGCAGCTTCGTCACTAACCTGTATATATCCCTTATCGGCAGCGTACTTCTCGACATCTAGTAACTCGTCAAGTCCAGCTAATTCGCGAAAAACCAATCTAGCATTAGTAGAACTGAGTTTATTCTGCTCTACCAAATCATAAATTGTTGATTCTAATACAAAATAATCAATATCGGTCGATACAAATGATTCTTCGCGCAATAGGGGGATTAATACGTTAACATTCCAGTTAGCAATAAATTTAGATTTCTTAGGGTCATCTATAACAGCTTCAATCAAGCCTAAAATATCAACTACACCACGATAATCATTTTCAGCGTAAAGAAGTGTTTCTATCTGTAAATAGTCCAAACCTAACTTACACAATATACCTCGCCACTCGTTTGGCAAGCGTGGAACTTCAGCTTGAATATCAACAATTTCATCATCCGTTAATACAATTGGAGGAATGTCAGCATCAGGCATATATCTATAATCTTGAGCTTCCTCCTTGCTACGTTGACTAGATGTTTTTTGCTTGGCATCGTCCCAACCACGAGTCTCCTGAACAACCTTTTTACCTTTTTCTAATATCTCAACTTGACGTCTAAATTCATAATCAGCCGCACGTTCAACACTACGGAATGAATTAAGATTCTTAACCTCAGAGCGCGTACCTAAAGTAGTCGAACCCTTTAAGGCAGCCGAAACATTAACGTCAAAACGCATATTACCGTGATATAAATCACCATTCGTAACACCCGCATATGTCATCAAATGATATAATTCCGTTGCATAAGCTTTAGCCTCAGTTGAAGAATGAATATCAGGTTCGGACACAATCTCAATTAACGGCGTACCTGCTCTATTTAGATCAACTAAACTATACTTGCCATAATGAGTCAATTTACCAGCATCTTCTTCAAGATGAGCATGGTGAATACGAACATCAACCGATTCCCCATTTTCAAGCGAAAGACTAACAACTCCAGGCCCAATAATAGGATGGTACATCTGAGTTATCTGATAGCCTTTTGGTAAATCTGGATAAAAATAATGTTTACGATCAAATCGACTAACGTGAGCAATCGGGCTATTTAATGCTTTACCAGCTTTTATAGCTAGATCAATTGCCTTGCGATTCAAAACGGGCAACATGCCTGGCAATCCATAATCAATTGGGCTAATAACACTATTAGGCGATTTATCGCGAGCATCATTGTCAGCACCACTGAATAACTTGGTTTCGGTCGCTAACTGCACATGGCATTCTATACCAACAGTCATATCATATTTTGCTAATATTTCATCAGTTAACATTAAATTGCCCCCAAATCTTTTAAAGCTTTTTTGAAATTCTTTAAAGCAAATCGAGCCTCTTCATAAGTAACCTTAACATCTGTTTCGTGAGCAATCTTGTTGCGTAATTTATGTGCTGTCCAAATACCATTGCGGTCACTAAAAAGGCTTACAGAATTTTTCATTCTTTCTCCCATTGTTTGACCTTTTACTCCACGCTCCCTCAAAGCTTGATCAACTAATTTATCAGCGTTAAGTACCGTCAAATGAAAGCTTGAGACTTCATCACGCTTTAGTTGCTGTTCTATGGCCAACCATTTTACGCGATATTTTTCAACATCAAGATGTTTGACACCATGCTTGGTCATGCAAATTAAATAAAACAATAACGCAGCTATAATTATGATAGCCGCAAAAAAGAAAATTATCGATTGATCCATTACTTCAACTCCTCTGATTTAGCTAAAGCCAATAAAGAGGCGTCACTCTGCCTTGGCCCTATTATTTGTACACCAATCGGCATTCCTAAGCTACTAACACCCACCGGCACACTAATTGCAGGTAATCCCACCAAAGAAGCTGGTACCGTCATAATATCATTCAAATACATCTTGACTGGATCAGTTGTATTTTCGCCTAAATTAAACGCCGTTGTTGGCGCAACTGGACCTATCAACGCATCATAAGTTTTAAATAACTCATTAAACTCATTAATTAATAGAGTTCGAGCTTTTTGAGCCTGTAGATAATAAGCATCAAAAAATCCACTAGAAAGCACGTAACTTCCAATCATAATTCGACGCTTATTTTCGGTTACAAAACCTTGATCGCGAGTTTGACCATAAAGCTCAGCTAAAGTTTTAATACCGCCAGCTCGAGAACCATACCTAATACCATCATAACGAGCCAAATTACTACTAATTTCAGCTGGTACGATAATATAATAAATAGCTAATGCATATTCCACCATCGGCAAATCAACTTCTGTAACGGTATGTCCATCAGCTCGCAATTTATCAACATATTTATTAATGCTAGCGCGAACTTCAGGGTCAACACCTTCAGCCATAAAATCCTTAATTAAACCAATATTTTGGTTAGATTTTGCACATGGCTCTATTTTGAAAAAATCTGGCAACGTAGTCATATCTCTTTCATCTTCGCCTGACATTATACTCATAACTAATTCAGCATCAGCAACGGCACTAGTTAAAACACCAATCGTATCGGTGCTATTAGCCATTGCAACGACGCCATATCGACTAACCGTACCATAAGTCGGTTTTACGCCTACAACACCGTTAAAACTAGCTGGTTGACGAATAGAGCCGCCTGTATCCGTGCCCAAAGCAAAAGGCACTATATCTAGCGCCGTAACCACAGCTGAACCACCACTACTGCCACCAGCCACCTTAGTTTGATCTATAGCATTTTTAGTAGGACCAAATGCCGAGTTTTCAGTACTTCCGCCATGTGCAAATGCATCTAAATTAGCCTTGCCTATACATATAGCGCCTTCAGCTTCTAGCTTTTCAACTGCAGTCGCTTGTAATGGTGTATTAAAAGTTTCTAACATTTTACTAGCAGCAGTGGTTGGAGCTCCAAATGCCAAAAAATTATCTTTTACGACAAACGGCACACCAGCAAGCCTTCCACCTATTAAGCCTGCGTCTATTTTGTCAGCTCTCAGCAAAGCTCTTTCTTCGGTTAAGTTTAATAACGCGTTATATTCCGAGTTAGCTTTAGCTAATTTAATTGAATTCTCTACAACAGCCCGAGCTGAAGTGTTTTTTATTTGAAGTTGTATATCTGAAATATTAGTCATTATAATACCTTTGGAACCTTAACTTGATTGTCAGCCGATTCTGGAGCGCAAGCCAATAAATCCTCGCAACTAACCCCATAATCAATAATCTTATCATCGCGCCATACGCTTTCCAATCCAGTCACCTGATAAGTAGGCTCTATACCCTGTGTGTCAAGCTTACTCAATTGGTCAACATAACCTAATATATTACTAATATCAATTTGCAATCCATCAATTTCGGTGTCACCTAACTGCAGGCTAGAAAGCTGTGCCAGATGCAGCACATCGTCACGAGTTATTTTTGTCATATAACCATTATATCCTAAAATATAAAAAATACCGCCTAATTTATTTAAGCGGTATAATTTATAGATAGTTTACCTTTTAGCGTCGAGCTTCTACGAAGGTATGAGCATGTCCAGATGCACCACCTCGACCAGTACGGCCGACACGATGAACGTAATCATCATAGGTTTGAGGTGTATCAAAGTTAATAACGTGTGAAACATTTGGAATGTCTAGACCACGTGCTGCAACGTCAGTTGCAACCATAACACGAACACGACCGTCTTTAAATTGTTTCAACGCACGTTGACGCTGAGATTGATTCTTGTTTCCATGAATCGCAATTGACGAAATGCCACAATTGTCTAAATGATCACTAAGGCGTTGAACGCCAAATTTAGTTTCACCGAACACTAACACTTTTTCGTATTCTTCTTTACGTAGCATATCAGTTAATAGCTCAATTTTATGTGTTTTATCACGAGCTTCAATAACATCTTGTTCAACATGGTCACTAGTTTCGCTAGTTCGAACAGATATAGTAACTGGATCTTTTGAAAAACTACTAACAAGTGCTGCAATATTAGGTGTAATGGTCGCACTAAAGAATAGTGTTTGACGATCACGCGGAACTTCATTCAAAATTGCACGAATATCAGGCAAAAAGCCCATATCTAACATACGATCAGCTTCATCAAGTACTAATGTATTAACATTCTCGAATTTAAGAAATCGTCGATTTATCATATCTTTTATACGACCAGGCGTACCGATAATAAAGTTAGGACGACGCTTTAAGTCACGAATTTGACGATCAGCAGGAACGCCACCAACGATTAAAGCTGAATACAAACCAAGACCTTGACTAAATATACGAAACTCTTCATCAATTTGCTGAGCAAGCTCACGGGTTGGAGCTATGATTAAGACGCTTGGACGAAGCGAAATGCCAATTTGATGTTCGATAATTGGTAGCAAGAATGCAGCCGTTTTACCTGTACCAGTATTAGCAATTCCAATTATGTCTTTTCCATCAATAATGTGCGGAATAGCTTGATCTTGAATCGAAGAAGGAAGCTCATAGCCCTTTTTTGCAATATTATGATGTAGCTGACTGCTAAATGGAAAATCTGCAAACTTGTTCTTTGGTTCGTAAGGTATTTCTTCAGCCTTTGGAGTCGCATGATTAATAAACTTACTTGGGTTAATATACTTTTTCATTGGTCCTCTACGAGAGCCTCCGCTACGTCCACGGTTAAAACTTGGGCGTCCGCTGTTATTAGAGCGTCCACCGTTATTAGGGCGTCCACCGCCACTTCTTTGTTGATATGCCATATTTAATAGCCTTTCTGATTAGGATTATAAGTTGCAGATTTAGAAAATAAGAGATTAATTCGGTGGTAGCGCCTAAATAATACTAAATAGTAAAGGGTGCGCTCATCTTTGAAAGAGGCCCTGGCATTTCATCGAATGCAATGTTGTTAATAATAGCACAGTTAGCGAAATTATGCAAGCGTCTTGCACGTACTCGCTATATCGTGAGCCCTTCAATTCTTCGAATAATCGCTTCGAGCATATCACGCAATTTACTATTTTATCTATTAGGTGTCAAGATAGTCTCAAAACCTTAAAATCATCAGCAGCTAAAAAAACACCCTCAAACCTATCAACTATCAGCTCGATCATACCTTTTCTAATCGCATAAGAATCAAACTGCCCCAATATTCCTAAATACGAGTTGACCAACTGCCTGAATTCAATTGTAACTGCATCAACTTTCCTACGACTATAAGCTGTTGTCTCCATATTATTCAAAACATACATTTCCCCAAAAACCCGATTATAAAAATTACGCTTTAATCTTTTACCAGCTAAAACTTTATACGGTTTTATATACATCCCCAAGAAATTAACACCTTTACTGTAGTGTTGCAAATAGATCTTTTTTGGGTGGAGTTTTAGTGACAAATTATCTGCCAAATAATTTTTGATCTGCGGAATAGCCAATAGCAACTGTTCTTTATCATTATCGACGAGTATCATATCGTCAACATAACGCCCATAATATTTAAATTTTAAATCTCGTTTTATAAACTGGTCTATTTCGTTCAGATAAATATTAGCGAAAAGTTGCGATGTCAAATTTCCTATCGGTAAGCCCTTGCCAGATTCAGAAAAAAATAAACTCTTCGATTTTGGTAATCCCTGCCAAGCTTCTCGGTCGCTTTTTATAATGCAATCTTTAGTCGGGTCACAAAAAATTATCTTTTCAAGCAAAAATAATATTAAATCCAATTCACAAGTTAATTTATCTTGTAGCTTAGTAACTTGCTTTTTAATCATCTCAAAAAGTAATGTTCTATCTATCGACATAAAATAGCCTTCAATATCCAGTTTCATAATATAAGCATCTTTTTTATAATTCTCGCTACAAGATTTTATGAAATAATCTGCTCTTTTGATACCATATAAAGTGCCCTTATTTATACGACAGCTATAACTATCGTTTATAAATAGTGGGTCAAATATCGGATTTATGTAGTTAAAAATCAAATGATGAACAATGCGGTCACGAAATTCACTGGCAAACACTTCTCTTTTGACAGGGTTCTCAATTATAAATACCGAATATGACTTTGGCAAATAACTTCGTTCGTCAATCTCATGAAAAAGTTTTACTAAGTTTTTTTCGTATTCCAACTCAAAAGCCAAAGAAGTACTAGAATTTCGTTTATTTTGACGGGCATCGTAATAAGCCTGAAAGATATCCTCAATCAGGCTATAATCACGCGTAATTTGTATATGTTTTATTGTCATACATTTTACCTTTTAATCAATTTTCTAGACACCTAACCGAAAACCCGTTAGCCTTAGAGTTCGTGTTACGGTTCACAGTCGCGTTGCCAGAGTTCAAGTTACGTCTCCAAGCACTAGTGCTCGACTCTGAACTAGACCACAAGTTGGCGTTCGACGACAGGTTGTTGAACGACCCATTGGTGTTCCGGTTGCCGGCAAGCGGAAAAGTAATCATATGCCCCTTTACCAAAGAAAAATTGTTCCGTGGCAAATTACAGACCTCGCTCGCTACGCGAGGAGATTACTAAATTGATTCGGCGCGCTTAGATATCGCTTGCTAAGCAATATATAATTCTGGCCTTTGATCTCAATTGTCTTTCGAAAAGCTGCCCCATGCAGTCAATTGTTTTGATAATTCTTCAATTGCTAAATTAAGTTTAGCAATACTTGCAACCGTAATTTGTTTTAAATCTTTCAACAGGCGAATCAACAATCTAACTACTTCAATGTTTTCTCTAGCAGACGCAATATATTTCAATCTATATTTACTGCTGTTAGCCCGATAAATATTAATTATCATGGACGTCATTTCTTTTTTTAGTTCTTCGCCAATTGTATATTTATATTCGCGATTAAATTCTTTAGTTAGTTTAAATACGTCTAACAGCAAATCATAGCTCTGTTTGTAAACTGGCAAATTATAGTATGTTGACATATTTTTATTCCTTCCTGTTGGTATCTATATCGCAAGCTTAATCTAATTACTGAATTTTATTGTTTTAAAAACTTATCTATAAATCGAATTTTATTTACAAACAATCCCCGCCATTGTTGAGCTAAGATCAAATAGTCAAATAGTCAAAGCGGTCAATAATCAATTTCCTAGACACCTAACCGAAA
>Ga0172378_10000697_pt1 | contig 29822 bp, 25 predicted proteins | sample GrowelOW332metaG_FD_119755 | JGI IMG/M metagenome (GOLD analysis project Ga0172378, IMG submission 119755) | Groundwater microbial communities from an aquifer near a municipal landfill in Southern Ontario, Canada - Pumphouse #3_1 metaG | ecosystem: Environmental > Aquatic > Deep subsurface >...
CCTTCCTGATTCCAAATCAGGTTTTATTCCAGACACAACATTTTATAGCAGGATATATAAGGGAGATAGTTGGAATTTCTATACAATTTATTCCAATTCAATTGGGCAAGGTGAGGTTGGAGTTATTCCACTTCAGATGGCAAATTTTGCAGCAATTGTTGCAAATAGAGGATGGTATATAACTCCTCACTTAGTTAAATATTTTGGGGATGAAAATCTTAAAAAAAGAAATACAAAATATGTTCAAAAACACAACACATTAATTTCTCGAGAATATTGGGATATTGCAGTTGAAGGAATGTATGGAGTTGTTCATGAGCCAGGAGGAACAGCAAGAAGAGCAAGAATTGATGATATTGCAGTTTGTGGAAAAACAGGAACAGCTCAAAATGCAGGTGCCGACCACTCAGTTTTTATTTGCTTTGCTCCAAAAGATAATCCTAAAATTGCTATTTCGGTTTATGTTGAAAATGCTGCAGGAGGAGGAGGAACTTGGGCTGCCCCAATTGCAAGTTTGGTTGCCGAAAAATATATTAGAAAAGATGTATTAAGAAAGGATGTTGAACAAACATATATCGAGGCTGCCCCTTGTCAATCTCTCCCACTTAGAAAATACATACAAAAATCAAGTTCAGACTAATAAAAAGATAATAAACAAATAATGGAAAGAAGAGAAAGAGGAATATTAGAAAATATTGATTGGACCACAATACTAATTTATTTTGTTTTAGTATTTATTGGTTGGATAAGTATATATTCTGCTGTCTTCGATGAGGTTCATAGTAACATTTTTGATTTGGATACTCGTTATGGGAAACAAATGATATGGATTGGCATTTCAACCTTAATTGCTCTTTTTATTATTGTAATTGACCCCAAATTCTTTTCGCAAACTGCATATATATGGTATGGGTTATTCATAATTATGCTCTTAGCCGTCTTGGCAATTGGCTCCGAAACAAAAGGAGCAAAGAGTTGGTTTGGAGTTGGTGATTTTGGTATTCAGCCCTCAGAGTTTGCAAAAGCTACAACTGCTCTTGCTTTAGCAAAAATTCTTTCAGGAATAGAAATTGATATGAAAGATTTAAAAACTAAAATTTCTGCAATAACCATTGTTGCAATACCAATGATTTTAGTTTTACTTCAAAATGACACTGGCTCTGCCTTGGTATTTTTCATATTTGTTTTGGTTCTATTTCGTGAAGGGTTATCGCTTTCTGTTTTGATTTTTGGAGTTGGAGTTGCAATTTTATTTATACTTTCCCTTCTAATAAACCCCTACATATTGATTGGAATTCTTTTCGCCGTAACAACAATTACATGGATTCTTTTTCGTTCGAGGAAGCTTTCGCTTTTATTATTCATAGGCTTATTTGCTGTTGCCTCTGGAGTTGTTATTTCAGTAGGATATGTATATGATAATGCTCTGGGTTCTCACCAAAAGGATAGGATTGAAGTTCTATTGGGACAAAAAAAAGACCCTCAGGGAGTAGAATATAATGTTAATCAATCAAAAATTGCAATAGGCTCAGGCGGGTTTTTTGGGAAAGGATTTCTAAATGGAACTCAAACAAAATATAATTTTGTTCCCGAACAAGATACTGACTTTATATTTTGTACTGTTGGAGAAGAATGGGGATTTGTTGGGTCAGTAACAATTGTTGGGTTGTTTTTGGCTCTAATGCTCCGACTGGTTAGGATGGCGGAAAGACAGCGGTCAAAGTTTTCAAGAATTTATGGCTATTGTGTGGCTTCAATTTTATTTGCTCACTTTACAATAAATATTGGTATGACTATAGGCTTATTGCCTGTTATAGGCATTCCACTCCCTTTCTTAAGTTATGGAGGCTCGTCTCTTATGTCCTTTACTTTCCTGCTTTTTATTTTTATTCGTCAGGATGCTTCAAGAATGGATTTAGTATAGTTATAGATTTAGGTCTAATTAAAATAATAAGTTAGTGCTTGAGTTGGGCATTTCTTGACAGTTTCTATTATTTTTTCTGTTGTTGAATTCTCTGGCTGAATCCAAGGTCGTTTAGTTGGTTTAAAAACTTCGGGACAACCTTTAACACATATTCCCGACTTGCAACATTTGTTGGGTTGCCAAACTATTGTTACCTCATTATTTGAATATTTTTTAATAATATCCCTACTAAATATTTCCTCACTTATACTCATAGAACGTCATTATATTTCTCGTTATCACTGAATATTTTTTTAGCGTATGGGCAAATAGGGATTATCTTAAATTTATTTTCCCTTGCATAATTAATTACATTTTCTACAAGAAGCTTTGCATAACCTCTACCTCCATATTCTTTATCCACCTGAGTATGAATTATAGTTATTTTATTATTTTCAAATTGATAACTAATATGCCCAGCATCATTATTATTTACAAATAAAGAAAATCTTTCTTTTATTTTGTCTTGTATAATCTCCAATTTCTCACTCATCAATTTCTCTTTTTAATTAATCTTCCTCTAATATTTTCTTTCCTCACTTCCATTAATATAGCGAGCAAATCTTCCAGTTGTTATTTCATGAACAGGGTCTGGCCTATCCCAAAGCCATCCTCCAAATCTTGTTTTTCGATAATCATCAAATGCTTGACGTATTTCCTGTTCTGTGTTCATTACAAAAGGACCATATTGAACAACAGGCTCATCAATTTTTTCTCCTTCAAGTAGTAGAATGTAGCTTTCTTTGTCTTGATTGATGATTTCTATTTCTTGATTTGCATTTAGTTTAATCCTATTTGATGAAGAAACTTCTTTATTATCTATTTTTATGTTTCCTTCTCCTTGATAAAAATAAAGATTTCTTGACATAGTTCCAGTTCCTGCAGGAATTGTTAACTTAGAATGAGGTTCCATCCTAATAATTAAAATTCCAACTCTATTATCTTTATCATAAGCCCAAGAGTTTTGTGTAGGCTCTATACTTTCTTTGCCTTGAAAACTTCCTGCGATTAATTTAATAGTTGTTTTATTCTTATTTTCATCAATAACCTCAAATACAGGGATGTCTTCTGCCCAAAACATTTTATAGTCAGGCTCAACGAATTTATCTTTACTTGGAAGATTTAGCCATACTTGAAACAGTTCTAATGGATTATCTTTATCTTGGTTAATTAACGGGAACATTTCACAATGCTGACATCCTTTTCCTGTTGTAAGCCATTGAACATCTCCATCACCATAGCGTCCATGTGCTCCTTTTGAATCAAAATGATCAATCAGTCCTTTAAGAGTTATTGTAACAGTTTCAAAACCTCTATGAGGATGTTCAGGAAATCCTGGTACAACATCTCCATGATACATGCTAAAACCATCTTTACCTGAGAAATCACTCCCTATATTTCTACCAAACAAAGACACATCAGGACCTTGGTGAAGATTCCCTTTTGGGAAAGCATCTTTATGATGAGCACAGAAAATAAAAGGATTTTCCATTTCCCATTGAAAACCTATTGGACTAATTTGTATTATCTTATTATTCATATTTCTAGGTTGTTAATTGTAAAAATTTATACCTCTTCTATTATGTCAAAAACTCAGGCTTTATTATTAATAATTTTTCTAACTATTTAATAAACATGAATACTATCTTGAGCAGAAGGTAAATAATTTATCCCAAGCCAGGTTATAGACAGAAAAATTATGGCTATAATTAATATCCATAATGAAATTTTGATATTAAGTTTATGAATTCTTGTATGAATATAAATCAGATATGTTGTTGAAGTTAGAAATGCCCACGTTTCTTTAGGATCCCATGACCAATAATTTCCCCAAGCTTCTTTTGCCCACATACAACCCATTAACATCCCCAACAATAGAAACCCAAATCCTACATAAACTAAATTATCTATTAAATCCTCTAATTTTTTTTCATTTTCATTTTTTTCTACATGTCTTAATAGGATAAATGATGCTATTGTTGCTGCTCCCAACATTGAATATGACAGTATATAGGACGTCACATGAGGGATAAACCAATAGCTTTGGAGGGCAGGCATAAGATTTGTGGAATGAATTTCTGGTTTAAGAAGATTTATAATTATGAAAACTACAGCAACTAAAGAGGTGTAGGAGAGAATCCATTTGTATTTCCAAATTCTATATGTTATATATCCTGTTGTGGTTATAAAAAAGGAATACCAAAGACGAGTTTCTCCAATAGTTCGAAAAGGTGGACGCTGTATTGAAGACCAAAAAAGAATGATGAATAGTAGAAAAATTGATATACCTAATATAAAAAGCAAATTTGATAATAATTTGAACTTTGTATTGTATACTAATACTGAAGCTCCTATCCAACATATTATTGATGGTATTGCAAACCAAATAAAATATTCCCAGTTCATTTTTTATAGTTTATTCCAAAGATTATTAATAATAGTGAACCTAATCCTAATAGAGCTATTCCAACATATACAATATTTAACCAAGGGTCGTAAACTAATTCAAAACTAGAATATGACGACATCTTTCCCATATTATTATCATATCCGTATTGATAGATTTTCCATTTTCCAACCTTAAGGGGATGATTTACTCTAAGTTCAGCTTTAACATTAGTCCCCTCTTTTGTGTAAACTTCAATGTTTGAAATAAAACTTTTAGGCTCTGCAGGTGTCATAACAATAGCCAAAGATGAGTCAATATCTAAAACCATTGGAAATTGAATTGAATTTCCCGCTGACACCCATTTTGTTTTATCAATTTTTTGAGTCTTAACTTGGACAAAAGCTGCCGGAGTTGAAGCCTTCATAGGAACTTCCTTAAAGGTTGAATCGCTACTCCTAACCGCATTATGAATATAATCTATAAGTTTGATTTTATATCCGTTAAATGAAATTTCTTTCTTATTATTAGTATCAATCTGAAAATATTCTGGTTTATCTTTTGGAAGTATTTCTGATGTTTTTTTATTAACAATAGCAAGCTTAGGAATATATTCTTCAATTGTAAATTTGTTAAGTTGGATGGCAATTGGGAGCTCTTGGACTCTATTTTCCTTATCGAAAACCCTCCACTCTATTTCTCCAACATTAACATACATGATGTAGCGTTTGGTGTCAGCATAGCCTAAGCCTGCAAAAAAAAGTATAATCCACAATCCTAAGTGGTTTAGAAGAAATATAGTATATTTTTTTGTGAAAGAAGGTTTTCTTTTTGCAATTATGGCTCCAAGCGATAGTAGAATTAGAAAATAAATAAACACGAATGCCCAGGAGGAAGTCATTTGATTAAATCCTAAATGATAAAATATATTAACATCTTCGGAATTGATTGCTCCATTATCTTGCTTTGTCAAACCCAATATTAATGATAGTAGGGTTATTGCAATAAGGAGTGAGGTAGATAGATGAAGAGATGTAAGCCATTTAAAAAAGGCGTTTTTTTGGAAAATTAAGGATAGCAGTATAAATATAAGAATTATTATTCCTAAGTAAAGATTGAATGGGTAGATGAGTAGATAGAAATTAAATCCTCCAATAATTGTTTGAAGTGAGAAACCTACAATTATTATTCCAAAAACAATAATCAAACTTTCTTTATAGGACCATGGTAATTGCCAAATTTTCCTCTTCTCTCTTCTCATCATTAATTAGAATATATTAGTTCATTGAGTATATTTAAAGTTTTGATAGCTTTCCTTCTTTTTTTGCTTGTTCTAACCATTTTGGAACAGTTGTATTTATCCAGTCTTTCTTTTCTTTATTTAACTTATCCATATCAAGACCAATATATTTTTGTGCTTTTGCTTTGGTTGAAATGTCTGGAAGATTTGTGTTATGAACTCCGTATGTAAATAATACTTTTTGAAGTTCAAGTTGTGCCTGCATTGCTTTATCAAGGCCATGTGCCAATATTCTTTGAGATTCAACCGGTGCATGGAATGTTGAGCCGTGTGAGGCAACTACAAAATCCCAACGCCATTGAGCTTGTCGAAGAAGTTTTAAAACCCCTTTCATCTCTTTTTCATTTGCTCCCTTATCCCAAGCTAATTTTGCCAAAATATGAGTTTTAGCAAGTTCATTTTCTAATCTTGTTCTAATCTCTATAGCCTTATCCTGATACTCGTAAACATAGTTCATTAGTTTTTCTTCACTGTCTCTATGACATGTTTGGCAAGTTGAAGCTATATTTTTGAGAGGACTCATAACTTGGTGATTAGAATATTTAATTCCTCCTTCAGAAACATAAGGCATGTGACAATCTGCACAAGACAACCCTCTTTGAGCATGTGGTCCAAGAGAGAACAGCTCATAGTCGGGATGTTGAGCTTTTAACATAGGTGCCCTACTTAGTGCATGGGTCCAATCACTAAAGTTTGAATTATCATAGTATTGTTCAATAGCTTCAACACTTATTCCTTTATCCCAAGGAAAAGTTAGGTAGTTACCATCTTTTGTGAAATAGTATTCAACATGACATTGAGCACAAGCCAATGTCCTCATTTCTTGAGGGGTTGATTGTTTTATATCTTTATTTTGACGAGTGAAAGCTTCAATAAGAGCAGGACGTGTTATTGTAAGTGCCATAGTTTTAGGGTCGTGACAATCAGCACAACCAATTGGATTAACTATTTCTTTTCCTAATGCCCCCCATTTTTGTTTATAGAAGTTTTCGATTCCTATCTCATTCATCATTCTTGGTACATCTGGACTCTTACATGTCCAGCAAGTTGCTGGTTGAGGACCATCTGAAGAATTTGTTGGAGTGGCTGTTCTGAGTGTATGATGAATATCTTCAATTGCATAAGAATGCCCTCTTGGTGCTGTATAATCTTTTGAAAAAGCATATCCAGCCCAAAGTACCACCATTTCTGGTCTTTGTTCTAAAACATCCTGTTTTATATTCCCATGATGCTTACTTTGAAAATCCATATTTTTGGTTTTAAGCCATGTATCATATTCCCTCGGATAGTTAATCCCCCACTCAGAAGAATGAGGGTTGATCCCTTTAATTTCAACCTTCTTATTGCTATAAAGCGTTGCAATTTCAGCTCGTCTTTCTGTTATTGAGGCTGCCAATAATCCTAAAAGGAAAACAATGATTAACACAACAACAAATATAGCCCATCCAATTATTGGTCTTCTTTTAATTGCTTCGGATATTTTCTTCATAATATAATTATTTTAATTCTTTTTTTAACCATTGAGGAATTGGTGATTTTGGAAGAGGTGCTAAGGAGTGTGGAGATGAGGATATATTACTTATTTTGGTGTGAGGAACATTTGTATGACAATCCCAACAAGCTTTTGCCATTCCTTTTTTTGCTTCCAAATAGGAATGATGCCCTGTTGAAACAATTGCGGTGTTGAGATGTTCATGACATCGTATGCAATTATTCATAATAACATTATAACTTTCTTCTCTTGGGCGAATTACCTGAGGTTCTGCGTGAAATGTGAATACAGCAGAATGATATAAGCCATCCTTTGCCTTAAAGAAATATTTATTAAATACGTTATTATGAGGCACATGACAATCATTACAATTTGCGTATGTTCTGTGTGAACTTCTGCTCCAGGTATCGTAATAAGGAGCCATTATATGACAATTAATACATGTTTCAGGTTTGTCTGAAAGATAAGAATGGAATCGTGACATGTAAATAGCATAAGAAGAAAGGCCAGTAATCACCCCCCCAATAATGAATATTGGAAGTATAGACCATAAAGGGAAATAACTTAATATTTTCTTCATAAAATTGCTTTATATTTGCCAATTACTACTTCTAAGAAATAAAACTATATTTAAATTTAGTAATTTATCTTGCAAATATAAAGCAAAAAATATCTATTTTCCAAATTTTCTATAAAAATTATATGTTTTCTTCGGTACAAACTTTTGCAAATAGAAATTCTCTATTCATTTTTGCAATATTTGAACACTTAATTTCTTTTGGACATTCTGCTTCACATGCATAAGTATTAGTGCAATTTCCAAAGCCTAATTCATCCATCTTTGCAACCATTTTTTGAACTCTAATAGAACTTTCTGGTTTCCCTTGAGGGAGTAGTGATAATTGAGTAACCTTTGCCGAAACAAATAACATTGCGGATGCATTTTTACATGCAGCAACACAAGCACCACATCCAATACACGAGGCAGAATCCATAGCTTGATCGGCTTTGTATTTTGGGATTGGAATTGCATTTCCATCTGGAATACCTCCAGTTGTTACTGAAACATATCCTCCTTCTTGAATAATTTTATCTAATGCAGTTCTATCAACAACCAAATCTCTTATGATTGGAAAAGGTTTTGCTCTCCAAGGTTCAATAACAATTGTTTCTTTGTCTTTAAACTTCCTCATATGAAGCTGGCAAGTTGTTATTGCTTGATCAGGTCCGTGAGGATGTCCATTAATATATAATCCACACATTCCACATATTCCTTCCCTGCAGTCATTATCAAAACAAACAGGATGAGATAATTTATTAACTAAACTTTCGTTTAAAATGTCCAACATTTCTAAGAAAGAACAGTCGGGCGAAATATCATTTATTTTATATGTCTCGAAGCGTCCTTTAGCATTAGCATTTTCTTGACGCCATATTTTTAATGTAAAATCCATCTTACTTGTAATTTCTTTGTTGAACTTTAATAAACTCGTAATTTAATTCTTCTTTATGCATTATTGGATCTTGTCCCTCTCCTTTATACTCCCATACTCCAACAAATTTAAAGTTTTCATCATCTCTCTTTGCTTCACCTTCTTCGGTGACAAATTCTTCTCTATAATGTCCTCCGCAGCTTTCTTCTCTTTGGAGTGCATCTTTAGCCATAACTTCTGCAAGTTCTATATGGTCAGCTAAGCGTATTGCTTTTTCAAGTTCAGGATTCATTGAAGTAGTATCACCTACAACTCTAACATTTGACCAAAACTTCTTTCTTAGATCCGATAATAAAGGAATTGCTTTTTTTAGGTTCTCGGCATTTCTTCCCATACCTACATATTCCCACATTATATGTCCAAGTTCTCTTTGTAGGGAATCAACAGTTTTTTCTCCCTTGATTGATATTATCTTCTCAATTTTTTCTTTAACTGCTTTTTCTGCATTTTCAAACTCTTGGCTCTCGACTGAAATTCTTGGTTGGTGAATTTTGTCTGAAAGGAAGTTTTGCATTGTATAAGGAAGTACAAAATAACCATCAGCCAAACCTTGCATAAGCGCAGATGCCCCTAGGCGATTTGCTCCATGGTCTGAGAAATTAGCTTCTCCTGTTGCAAAAAGTCCTGGTATTGTTGTTTGAAGCTCATAGTCAACCCAAAGGCCGCCCATTGTATAGTGAACAGCTGGATAAATCATCATTGGGTTTTCGTAAGGGTCAACATCAACAATCTTTTCATACATTTGGAAAAGGTTTCCATAACGCTCATGAATCTTATCTCTTCCTAATCGCTCGATTGCTGTTTTGAAATCTAAGTAAACTGCAAAACCAGCTCCAACTCCATATCCTGCATCGCATCTTTCTTTTGCAGCTCTGGAAGCTATATCTCTTGGAACAAGATTGCCAAAGGCAGGATATCTTCTTTCTAAATAATAATCTCTATCTTGTTCTGCAATTTCAGTTGGTTTAAGCCTTCCTTCTCTAATTGCTTGGGCATCTTCAATTTTCTTTGGAACCCATATCCTCCCATCATTTCTAAGAGATTCGGACATTAAAGTTAGTTTTGATTGATATTCTCCGTGAACGGGAATACATGTTGGATGAATCTGAACATAACAAGGATTAGCAAAGTATGCTCCTCTCTTATAACACTGAATTGCTGCAGAACCATTACAATTCATTGCATTAGTTGAAAGAAAATATACATTTCCATATCCTCCAGTTGCAATTACCACTGCATGTGCACTCCAACGTTCTATTTCTCCATTCTGAAGGTTTCTTGTTATGATTCCTCTTGCTTGATTATCAACTAACACAAGATCCATCATCTCCCTTCTTTCATACATTTTTACCGTTCCTGCTTTTATTTCTTTAGAAAGGGCTGAGTATGCTCCTAATAATAGCTGCTGGCCTGTTTGTCCTTTTGCGTAAAATGTTCTGCTTACTTGTGCTCCTCCAAAGGAACGATTGTCTAACATTCCTGAATAATCTCTTGCAAAAGGAACTCCTTGTGCAACACATTGATCAATTATACTGTTGGATACTTCTGCTAATCGATATACATTTGCTTCTCTTGCCCGATAGTCACCTCCTTTAATTGTATCATAGAATAAACGTTCTACACTATCCCCATCGTTTTGATAATTTTTAGCTGCATTTATTCCTCCTTGTGCTGCTATTGAATGTGCTCTCCTTGGGGAATCTGAAATACAAAATATTTTTACATTGAAACCAAGTGCTCCTAATGATGCTGCGGCTGATGAACCCGCAAGACCTGTGCCGACTACTATTACATCAAGCTTTCGTTTGTTGGCAGGGTTAACTAATTTTTGGCTTGCTTTATATTTTGTCCACTTTTCCGATAGCTCTCCTTCTGGTGTTTTGGAATTAAGTGTTGTCATATCTTTTAAATTTTTTAAATTCTTTGTTTATTTGTTTGGTAATTATTTTACCTCTACTTAATATACATTATCCAAATTGGAATTAATGCAAATCCAATTGGAATTAATATTGCATATGAATTGGCAACTAATTCTATTGCATAATTATATTTATTATGATTTAAACCAAAGGTTTGAGCTATGGACTTAATTGCGTGAGAAAGATGCAATCCTAAAATAACAAATACAAATATATAGATTATTGAATAGAGTCTGTTCGAAAATAAATCCTGGCTCATTACATAGAAATCAGGTTCGTATTCCTCAAAGTCTTCACCACAATATAGTTTTACTTCTTCTTTGCTTAGGTTAACTAAATTCTTTTGCGACATATCCATTTTTTCCTGACTAACCTGAGATATTGCTTGGTATTGAGCCATTAGTTGGGCTTGTTCCTTCTCGTTTAGCTCTCCTTTTTGAAGTTTTAGTGCTTTTTGTTGGAAATGTTTATCTATCTTTTCAATCTCTGCAGTGTATTTTCCTTCAATCAAATCTAATTTAACAAAATAGAAGTTGATAAAATGAAGGACTAAGAAACATGCAATCACAACACCGGTAATAATCATATATTTTGAACCAGTTTTTGTTTTTGTTTTTGACTTTACCTTATATTTTACAGGTCTGGCTAAGAAATTTTCAATTGTTAGTAATATAGCAATTATGATGTGTAATAATACACTTGCCATTAAAACAATTTCAAATACTTTAACAATGTAATTTGTTCCCATGAAATGACTTGCATTTCTGTACCACTCTCCACCATCTTCTCTTAATAAGCATAGGTTTATTCCTAAATGCACAGGCAAAAACAACAAGAGGAATAATCCAAAAGCTGCAAGTGCCATCTTTTTTGTGATGGAGGCAAACTGTATTAATTTCATAGACTTTTGAGTTTTATGTTTTTATGAATAATTTTTTCTAAATCAAAATTGAATGCAAAGTTAGGAAGAATATTTAAATTACCAAGTTTAAGAAATGAAACAAATCTATATATTAGTTTTTTATTTATATCTATTTGCGTATATTTGCACTTTATTATTAGAAAAAGATATGCAACAATATAATCAAGGGGAACTTCTTAGGAATGTGAATTTTCCTGAAGATATAAAGAAATTGTCTAAAAATCAATTATCTAAACTTTGTAATGAGGTTAGGGAATATATTATTGAAGTTTTAGCAGAAAATCCTGGTCATCTTGGGTCTTCTTTAGGTACTGTTGAACTGACGGTTGCTTTACATTATGTTTATGATGTTCCTAAAGACTCTCTTGTTTGGGATGTTGGGCATCAAGCTTATTCTCATAAAGTTTTAACTGGAAGAAAAGATGAATTTCCAACTATTCGTAAATTTAATGGATTGAGCGGATTCCCAAAAATTTCCGAAAGTAAATATGATTGCTTTGGCACTGGACATTCCTCTACTTCCATTTCTGCAATTTTAGGCATGGCAATGGCTGATAAATTAAAAGGAAATACTAAAAATCATCATATTGCAGTAATTGGAGATGGTTCTATGACAGGTGGAATGGCTTTTGAAGCCCTAAACCATGCAGGAACAACTGATGTTGATATGCTTGTTATTCTTAACGATAATGGCATTTCAATAGATAAAAAAGTTGGTGCCTTAGGCGAATACTTTACTCTCATAACAACTTCCCCAACCTACAATAGAATTAAGAATAAGTTGTGGAATATGTTGGGAGGGAACACAAACTCCTATCGTAAGCCAAAAAGCATAGTCAGACGTTTCTTGTTTGTTGTTAAATCAATGTTTTCTGGCAAGAGTAATTTCTTTGAAGCTCTTAAGATAAGATATTTTGGACCAATTAATGGAAATGACGTGCTTTCATTAGTAAAAACTCTAGAAGACATAAAAAAAATCAAGGGACCTAAGCTTCTCCATATAATTACAAAAAAAGGCAAAGGACTTAAGGAAGCAGAGGATAATCCTATAACTTATCATGCTCCCGGAGTATTTAATCCCAAAACAGGGGAAAGAGAACAATGTGACGTAGGAGAGGATTGCGCCACGAAATTTCAAGATGTGTTTGGAGAAACCTTAGTTGAACTTGGCAAAATGAATAATAAAATTGTTGGTATAACTCCAGCAATGCTTTCTGGATGTTCAATGAATATGTTTATGAATGTTTTTCCAGACAGATGTTTTGATGTTGGTATTGCAGAACAACATGCCGTAACATTTGCCGCCGGAATGGCAACCAATGGACTTATTCCTTTTTGTAATATATATTCTTCTTTTATCCAAAGGGCATTTGACCAAATTATACACGATGTCGCACTACAAAACCTACCCGTTATTTTCTGTTTAGATCGTGCAGGTTTGGTTGGAGAAGATGGTGCAACTCACCATGGTGTTTTTGATTTAAGCTATCTTCGCTCCATTCCAAATCTAACAATATTTGCTCCTTTGAATGAGATAGAACTAAGAAATATTATGTACACAGCCCAAAAAGGATTATCCTCTCCGCTGGTTATTCGCTATCCAAGAGGGAAAGGATTTTTGAAAAATTGGAGAAATGATTTTGAAACCATTGAAATTGGCAAGGGAGAAAAAATAAGAGGAGGGGATAAGATTGCTATACTTGCTTTAGGAGCAATTGGTGTTAATGCAATAATTGCAGCAAATGAATTAAAGGAAGAAGGAATTGAAGTTGCAATTTATAATATGCGTTTCTTAAAACCATTAGATGCAGCACTTGTTGAAGAAGCATTTTCAATGTATCATAACATTATCACAATTGAAGATGGAGTTGAAATTGGAGGATTTGGCTCCGCTATTTCAGAATACGCAATTGATAAGGGATACAAAAATAATATTATAAGAATGGGGATTAAAGATAAGTTTATAGAACATGGCTCCGTTAAAGAACTACAAAAGTTATCCGAAATTGATTCCCAAAGTCTAATTCAAAAGGTAAAAGAAATTATATTTCCGTAGAACTTGATTCTATTTCCGTGGAACTTGATTCTACTGCCGTAGAACTTGATTCTAATTTCCTATAATCAAATACTAATTTTGTTGGGATCGCAAATACTATATTATCAAAAAAAATTAGTATTTTTGTCGATTAAAATTTTTTTTATGGTTAAGAGATCTTTTTTGCCTAAGCAGGTTCTTTATTTGTTATGGTCTTATTTGATTGCTATTTGTTTTTTCTTTCTATTTAGAATTGCTATCTTGCCCTTTCATAATGAATCCATAACTGAGATTTTAAGTCAAGATGGAGGGTATATTCTTTTATTTAAGGCCTTCTTTATGGGTTTTAGGTTTGATACTCTAATTTCTTGTTTTGTGATTTCTCCAATTCTTATCAGTTTTATTTTTGCTTACTACTTTAATATAAAAAATAGAATATTCTATAAGATTAATCACTATTTTCTTGTTGTTCTTTTCTCCATTTGCTTTGCAATTTCGAGTGTTGATATCCCTTATTTTAAATATTTTTTCAATCGTTTTAATGTTCAAGCTCTATTGTGGATGGATAGTCCTGGCTTTGTTTTTAAGATGATTGTTGAGGAAGTTTCTTATATTTTCTTCTTTTTTTTGTTTGTTGGTGTTATTATCATCTACTCTTGGCTTATGAGAAAAGTTTATAATCGTTTTCTAATTTTAAGCAAATCAACTTCCAATAAGTCAAAATTAAATGCTAAGGCATATTTTATTAATTCTTTGTTTTTCCTTTTTGTAATTGGGTTATGTTTTTTGGGAATGAGGGGTAGAATTGAAATTAAATCTCCGATGAAAGTAGGGACTGCATATTTTTCAAACAATCCTCTTATTAATCAAATGGGACTTAATCCCACCTACACTTTTATGAAAAGTGTTGAAGAAAAATTTAAGCAAGACAATAAACCACTCAATTTAATGGATAAGAAAGAGGCGAGGGTTTTTGTGGAAAATGAGTTTAGGAAGATGAAAGAGAATGGGAAGAAAAGAGATGTTGTGCTTGATAAAAACACTAATGTCGTTCTTGTTATTATGGAAGCAATGGGTGCAACTAATATTGGTCATTTTGGAAATCAAAAAGGGCTAACTCCTAATTTGGATAGTTTATTAATCAATTCTATATCCTACGAAAATGTATACACAGCAGGAATTCACACATATAATGGAGTCTATTCAACTCTATTTGGTCAGCCCGCTCTTATGCATAAGCATTCTATGAATTCAACCATTATCCCAAAAATGGAGGGAGGTCTGCCCAACATTCTTAAGGAAAATGGCTATAAAACAATATATTTTACAACACATGATGATCAGTTTGATAATATTGGCGGTTTCCTTTTGGCTAATGGTATAGAAAAAATCATTTCTGTTAAGGATTATCCAAAAAATGAGGTCAAAAGTACTTTGGGAGTGCCTGACCATGTGATGTTAAATCGTGCAATTGAAGAAATAACAAAACTTGGGAGCAATAACCCTTTCTTTGCAACTATTCTAACTGCATCAAATCATGGACCATATATATACCCTGAAAATATTTCACTTGTTGCAAAATCGAAAGATATAAAAGACAAAATGATAGAGTATTCCGATTGGGCAATTGGAGAGTTTATTGAAAAGGCAAATCAGGAAACTTGGTTTGATAATACAGTTTTTGTTTTTATTGCTGACCATGGAACATATAAGGGTAAAACTAATTATGAGCTCCCTCTATCTTATCACCATACTCCTTTGCTTATTCATTCCCCGTCAAAACTAAAACCAAAGAAGGTTGAAAATATTGGGCTCCAAATAGATGTTCCTGCATTAATTTCTTCCTATTTAGGAATAGAAAACAATAAAACTCTTGGTATTGACTTTGAAATCAATTCAAGAAAATATGGATTTTTTTCAGCAGATGATAAGCTGGGAGTGATTGATAATGAGTATTTTTATATTTGGAATAAGAATGGAAATGAATACTTATATAAATACAAGACTTCCGATAAAACAAATTATATAAATCAAAATAGAGCAAAAGCAAATCAAATGCAGAAATATGGTTTTTCTATGCTTATGAATTAGAAAGGATATCCGATTCCAAAGTTCATATTAATGTCACTAAATTTTGTTTGAGGTATCACCCATCTTTCGTTTATTGGTTTTGAAGGGTTCCACACCTTAATTGCAAAGTCAAAACGAATAATAAGGAATTGAAGATTTAGTCTTATTCCAAAACCAGCACCCGTTGCCAACTCCTTTAAAACCCTGTTAAATTGAAATTGTCCTCCTTGCATATCCTTTTGGTCATATAGTGTCCAAACATTTCCAATGTCAATAAAGGTAGCCCCTTCAATAGGACCTAAAATAGAAAAACGATATTCAAAATTAGCTCCTAATTGTATGTCTCCAGAACGATCATACCTTAGTTGTGACTGGTCGATAATAGAAGACCCCGGTCCAAGCTCTCTCAACTCCCAAGCTCTATGATTATTGTTGCCACCAGAGAAGAAGCTTTTTTCGTAGGGAAGACCAGAAGAATTGCCATAAGGAATACCAATCCCACCAAAGGTACGAAAAACCAGCACCTTATTTTCAGAAAAATAATGATATTTTTTGAAGTCAATATCAGTTCTTACATATTGAGCATAAGGAATGCCAAAAATTGTATATTGATTTAAATCGTTCTTTGGGGATTGTGATAAATTATTTGTTAGATAAATAAGGTTCCCAGCTACTTCTATGTTGAAACGGAAATAAGAGAAGTCTTTTTTCTTACTAAGCTCTTGACCATTGTACATATAACTATATCTCGAGTTAGTAACCAAATGGTCGGAATATTGATATCTAATTCTTTTGTCCAAAGTTTTAATATAGTCAACATAGTATTGACTTGTAACGTTCATTTTAACAAGATTTATTTCAACTGGAATTATAGCATGGTTGTATTTTGTAAGGTAGTTCCAGCTATAACCGAAGTTTAGATTAAAAATTGAACGTTCAAAATAGTTTCTTTTCTGAAAATTGTACCCAGCTTTAATTGTTGTGTGAGGAAGGAATTGCATTGAGTAGAAATTTGTTCCAAAAGGTATAAGGAAGCGAGGAAATTCAATTCCGAAATCAAATCCTGCCTCAAAGGCATTAACCAATGACCATTTATTTATTGTGTCTATCTTATTGCTAAATATATCGCTTTTTATTTCAAAAGCAGTCTTCCCATTAAAAGAAAAGATTTCAGCACCCTTAAAGATGTTTTTATGTTGAATTCCTGCATTAAGCTCCATTCCAAAATTGGAGTTATTATTTGCAATAAGAGAATTATTTACTGCAGAGAAATTAGCTTCCAGTGATGTAGAAACAAGGATTGGCTTTGTTAAAGAAAGTTTAACAAAACAATCTAATAATGAGGTGTCTAAAATCACTCCCTTGTTGTCTGATAAGATTGAGGAATATGATATGTCAATAAATTTAAAGTTCTTCAGCTGATTAAGTGCATTATATGTTCTTTCAGCATAGACAGGAGAAAATAGACTATCCCTCTGAAACATCACGCCCCTTAGTATTGGTTTAATTTTCATTGGAGCCAATGAAGAGGAGATAACATAATACTTATTTAATCCAAACTTATCTTTTGGACGATGGAATATAATACTTGTATCTATTTTTAAATCTGAATTTAAACCTTGCTGATTTGTTAAGTCTGGATATATGTATATGTTCCTTATCTTATATCTTTTGAAAGATGAAGCATTTGTGAGTAAATCAACCAAACTATCCCCATTTTCAAATTGTTCAGACTTTTTCCTTTGAATATGAAGATTGATTTTTGCCGATAAGTTATTATTGTTTGTGTCAATATTATAAATAATATAATCTTTTGTGAAATCGTAGAAACCTCTATTATTTAATTCATTTGCAAGTCTTTCCCTTTCTAAAATAAAAAGATCTTCATCGTAGAAAATTCCTTTCTTTATGGGAGAATTATACATAATCTCTTTAACTGTTGGCAAAATGTATTTGTCGTCTGAACTAACAAAAAATGTATCTACCGTATATCTATTTCCAATACTAACGAAATAAAAAACCATTGCCTTTCTTTTGTGAAAAACTATACTGTCATCAACATCTCCTTCAAAGCATCCCTTATTTTTTAAAAAACTTTTCATTTCTTGAGTTGAACGATAGGCTAAATCCCTATCAAACTCAACTGGTGCTTGCCCCAATTTTCTAAAAAGATTACGAGAAATAAAGCTAACTGTTGAATCTTCCCCCTTGGGAGAAATTGAATAAACATACATTCCAATTTTCAAACCTAAAATAGAACTGTTGGGGTCTTGTTTGATTAAATTTGTGAAATCAGTTTTAGATAAGGTTTTAGAATCAACAAATACTTTATTTTTTGAAAGTAAATAACCCTCTTTTGATATATGTTTATATGGGCTACAACCAACAAAAAGAATTGTAGTAATAAGTAAAAATATCTTTATATTTAAGATTTTCTTATAGGTCATCCTACTATTTTAAAATTTTTTTATTTCAGACAAAATTATTTGACAAGCCCCTTTGTTTTCTGAAATATATTTTAGACAAATATCAGAACTTTTTTTGTAATAATTGCTATTTGACAATAAATTATCAATTAATTTAGCAAGTTTATAGCTATCTCTAATGCAAAATGCCCCTTCTTTTTCAACTAAATCGGAAGCTTCTTTAAATTTTTTATAGTTAGGTCCAAATAAAATAGGTTTCCCAAATGCTGACGCCTCCAAAATATTATGTATTCCATCTCCAAATCCTCCCCCAATATAAGCAATTGTAGTATATTTATATATTGAGGATAGAATACCAATACAATCTATAATCAAAATATTATTTTCATTATTACTATTTGAATAATCAAATTTAGAAATTTCTGAATATAAAACAGCCTTAGGAAAAAGACTTTTAATTTGTTTTATATGATTATTGTCAACTTGATGAGGTGCAATAATTAATTTGAATTTTGTTGTTATTTCCTCCATTGCTCCTTTCATTAATTGCTCATCCTTACTCCAACTACTTCCCATAAGAACAATTTTGTCTTGTTGGCAGAATTCTTTTATTTTTTCATAATCCTTAGCCTCATTTGCAATTTGGGAAACTCTATCGAATCGTGTGTCACCTGTTATTTTGCAGTTTTCAATCCCAATTGAGTTTAATAATTCTTTTGTTTGGTGGTTTTGAACAAAGAAAAAGTCAAAATGCTTTAGTTGTTTCCTATACCAAGAGCTCAAAGGGGAAAAGAAATATTGATTAGGGCGAAGAATAAGTGATACTTGGAATATCTTTACTCCCTTTTTTTTTGCACCTCTAATGAAATTATACCAAAACTCATATTTAATAAAAAACACATAATCGGGATGGGAAAGTTCAAGAAAACGACGAACATTTTTATTTCTATCGCTTGGAAGATAAATTACAACATCTGCTTTATCGTAGTTTTTTCTTATTTCGTAGCCAGAGGAAGAGAAGAAGGTTAATAGAATTTTAAATTTAGGGTTTTCTTTCCTGAAATCTTCAATAAGTGGTCTGCCTTGCTCAAATTCTCCAAGTGAGGCAGCATGAAACCAAGCTACCTTATCCTCTTTTGATATTTTTTCTTCAAGCTTTTTAAAACTTTGTTTTCGTCCCTCAACAATTAGCTTTGCCTTTTTATTGAAAGGAGAAACAAAAAAGATTAATGCAGTATAAAGATAAATAAAAAATGAATAAATATAATTCATGCTTAAAAATAATAAACCTTGTCTGCATCACGACCAAAGAAGGGGAACATCCAACCAAATTTCAATGTCCACATTCTATCTTGGAAAATCTTATCAGCAGAGTAGTTGTAGTTAATTTGATAGTCCCTTGTTAATTTTGTCCAAGCTTGATTAAATTCTAATCCAACATAAAAATTAGTAAAACTTTTCTTACTCATATGAATATATCCCAAAAATCCTGAAACCATAACTCCTCTCATTTGTCTATCATATAAATAAGCATAATCCCCTTCCAATTGTTGAGCAACTTCTAAAGTAGATTGATATATAATTTGATGTTGAAGTGCCCCAACTCCAAGTGTTAGCATTATTCCTGAATTTGGTCTTTTCTTTGAGAGAGAAAATATCTTTCCTGTTTTGGCAACCAAACTAAGATTTCTATTATAAGCTACAACTCCTGCATCTGAACCTTCCTTTGAAATAACAAAAGGATCTCCTTCTTTTGTCATAATGCCTTCGAGAATTTGATTCTTTCCCTTTGCATTATCGCTGCCAAATCCAAATCCAAACTCCATCATCCATAACCAATTCTCCTTTGTCTTCCATCCAATATTGACATTCAAATTCATAAAACTCTCGTATTTCTTTGCCATATCTCCATCAGGAAACGTCCATCCAACAACAGCAGTGCAAAAAGGAGTGGATATTGATTTGTCTTGTCCAACAATTTTCTCTCCAGTTTCTTGAGCTAATATTGAGCCAATTGAACCAAAAAAAAGTGCTATTACAATAAGTTGTTTCATAGTATTTGATTAATATTCTTATTCTTTAATAAATTTTGTAACCTTCGTTCCTACATTAATAAAATAGATCCCTCTATTTAGATTAGATATATCAATAATTGTTTTTTTATCAATAACATTCCCATCAAGAAGTTCAACTCCTAACGAACTTTTTATTGAGAAATTAGTTTTTAAATCAGGCTTAGAGGTAAGTGAAATTGTAAGTAAATCATTTGCAGGATTTGGGTAAACACTATATTCTATTCTATTGTTTATTTCTTCTAAACTATTTTCATTTTTTGCTAAAAGAACGTTTTGAATGGTTAGCCCTGAGCCACTAATATTAATATTAGGAATTGTTTTTGGAAGGTATCCATCAGAGGAAAAACTAATTGTATAGGTTCCATCTAAAATTGGACGGTAATAATATCCAGAACTTGTTTTTGAATAAATTTCTGAATTAAACCCATCATGGTTTTCTACCCAAACTTTTGCTCTTAGGGGTTGATTTGTAATGCTATCTCTAATATATCCCTCTAATCCTTTTTGACAATTTTCAATATAAGAGATTAGACCAGGACTTAAATAATCCCAATAGTTAGTTAATTCTGAGGTAGAGAGTTTTTTTTGTAAGGAAACCTCAAATGTAATCTCTCTCGAATGCTTAAAATATGTATGATAATCTTGTCTGCCACCATATACAACATACCAATTTCCCCCATTAATATATCCACTGGTGACAACATCAGTAAAAAAAACAGCAGGAGCATAAAAAGGAATAGAATCTACAAAGTTTTCACAAACATCAATAAACCAATCAACATCTGAATGTGAAATGTTGGAAGAAGTTGAACAATCATACGGATAGTTTAATACTTCAGCTCCAGAGTGTAGATTTGCAGAAATTGAAAATTCATTACTATCGGCATAATTCATAAATGCTAACGTTTCTTTTTGCCATTGCTCTGAGTCAGAATGTTGCCCCGCAATAGGGTCAGGAAAATTACGGTTCAAATCTATATTGTTGGCATTATATCTTTTTGAAAAACCTACTGTTGAATTTCCTCCTGCATATGTCCCATCAGGATTAGCAAGAGGATTAATAAATATTTGTGTGTTGTTAATTATGTCAGTTGCCCTTTGGTTTATTCCATAATTTGACAAAAGCCAATTGCTTAAGCGAAGTAATAGAACATACCCGGCAAGTTCATCGCCGTGCATAGTTGATGAATAACAAAACTTAGGCTTGTCAATTTCTTGATAAGGATTTGAGGATATTTTTAGTGCAAGAATTAATCTATTATTCACAGAAAATCCAATTGTATCCAATTTGCAAATAGAGGGATAGGATAATGCAAATCTTCTCATCAGAGAATCATAAACCTGATAAGTTGGATAACGATCCCAATTGCTCATTTGAGCCATTGTTGCTGCCATTGTTAAGGCCTTTGTTGAATTATCTTCTTCAAATATTTTATGCTTTAAATTTAGTGCTAAGAAATTATCATACTGCTTTTGATTTACGTATCCAAGCCAAAAATCTCCTTTCGGATAATCTAAGCTAATTGTCTTTGCCAATATATTAAGGTCTTTAATATTATTCTTTGGAATAAGAATTTTAGCCTCACCCCAAACCTTTATTTCATTTCTCACTTTCTCAACAATATTCTCCTGAGAATAAGCAAGATTAATAAAAAAAACGGCAAAAAGAAATATAAATAACCTTTTCATACTTAGAAATTATAACTTACAAAAGTACATATTTATTTTCATTATTTAGAAAGCAATGAAAAAATCTTAGGAAGATATATGAGAAATATAAAATAGTTTATATATTTGCCAATGCAAAAAAAGCCAATTTACAATAGTATAAACCAAAAAGACGAGTAATGAAATTAATCAAACTGCTATTAATTAGTTTGTTGTTAATTAGTTCAACAACAATTGCACAAAACACAAACAAATCAGATGAAGTTATGAAAAACATATTAGAACGAAAAAGTGTTAGAACATATGCCAATAAGAAAGTTGAGAAAGAAGATATAGAAACCCTACTTAGAGCAGCAATGGCAGCCCCCTCAGCAGTTAATGCACAACCTTGGGTATTTATTGCAATAGACGACAGACAAATATTAGATAATCTTGCAAGTCAACTCCCTAATGCAAAAATGTTATCTCAAGCACAAGCAGCAATAATTGTTTGTGGTAATATGGAAAAAGCCCTCCAGGGAGAAGGAAGAGAATATTGGGTTCAGGATTGTAGTGCTGCAACACAAAATATTTTATTAGCAGCAGAAAGTATGGGACTTGGAGCAGTATGGACAGGAGTTTATCCAAAGAAAGAAAGGGTTAATATAATACAAACAGAAATGTTATTACCTTCTCATATCGTTCCTCTATGTGTTATCCCAATAGGTTGGCAAACAGGGAAGGAAAAACCAAAACAAAAATACACCGAAGAAAACATTCGTTGGAATAAATGGGAAGATAAATAAGCCTTATTATTTATATTCTATGTGAATTAAGTTATTTTACTTTCCAATAATTATCTTTCCACTTATTGTTTTTCCATTAAGAGAAACATTATAATTATATGCTCCTGAATTTAGATTGGAAACATTAATTCTATTTTCTTTCTTAGAATTTAGTTTTGATTTCTTAACTAATTTTCCTTGCATATCGAATAACTCAATTTCACTCTTTGTGAAGTTTTTACAATCAATATCAATATATAGAATTTCCTTTGCAGGATTAGGATAAACTTTTATTGTTTCCTTTTCTTTGGTTTCAATATCCAAAATACTTGCTAATCCATTTGGCATAAACTTTACTAAACTATTCCCGAATAAAAGGATAACTCCCCCATCTGATGTCGCTTTTAATCCAAGTATATTGCTATAACCATTGTAAATTCTGTAAACAAAGTTAGTATCTCCTATTATATTATAATTGACTATACCGAATCCTAAATTTTGACCATAATATTCCATCCAATGCTTATGCATAGAAAAACAAGAATAAATTGAATCAGTAGTGATAAAGTCAACGTTGTTAGCTCCAGAATACATTCTATTTGTTAAATGCCAAATGCTATCGTAGATTGGATCACAATAAGAAAGAATTGGATAACCAATTTTAGTGTTCTTATTCATTAAGTAAAAAGAATTAAAAAATGAAGAAAATGAATAATCTGGAAAATTATAACTTATATTGGATATATGAGAAAAAGTAAATATGGAGTCATTTAGTTTCTTCATATTATATGCGTCGTAACCTCCAATACTATCTTCAATCTCTAAAGTATTAGTATTAACATAGTATAAATAATTTTCATTTGATAACCAACTCTCTTGTTTTGATAGTAAGAAGTGTTGATTATCAAAATTTGCAATATCAACTTCATTAATAACTCTATAATGGATCTTGGTTTGAGCAACATTTCCAAGAGAATCAATTCTAATTAATTTCATTGCAATTATAGGATCACTTGAGCTAATATTTTCTGGTGACGTATTTAATAATGCAAATATTCTATCTTTATTCTCAAGTATTATTTCTTTCCAATAACGCCATTGTAAAGTATCATCACTCTCATTCATAATCCGTTTTGAATAGAGAATATTACCCAAGGTGTCTTCACAATAAGTGTCTAAATACTCAATGTAATAGTAATTAAGATCATAATCAACACTATCTTTAATCTTAACTCCGTATAATTTATTGTTAGATTTAGAAGTCCTATAAATTTTATTTGGACTATCACTTGAATACAATATATTTAAATCTTTATCTATATGTATAATGGGATTATTAGTGTCACGAGTGCTGAACCAAAGATCATCTCCATCCAGATTATCTAAAAGATTATACCATTTGTACCGATCAAACTCAAGTATCTTGGTTTTACTATCTCTATAAACTTCGTGTAAAACTTGTGATTTTAAACCAAAACTAATAATAGAAAATAGGATAAAGAATAGAGATAATTTTTTCATATATTTTAGAATTATGGGTTAACAATAATATAGTAAAGATAAAACAAATGTCAATTACATTTTAGTTATATGTTTCAAATCAATAAACGCTATTCAGGAAGATTGGCTTCTGGATTCTGTTTCTTTGCTTTTTTACTTCCTTCATAGAGATCATATTTACAAAATTTACATTCAAGATTAGAATTATACACAGTTATTCGACGAGAAGGTCTTAAGCCAACATATTTGAAAGCTTCAAAATCGGAACTTATTAACCAGGCTGTATTGCCTGAGTATTTGTTTTTAAACACTCTTCCTATGGTTTCATATAAATCAAATATATCATCTACTTCCAATCTTTCACCATAAGGAGGGTTTGAGATAATTAGAGTTTTGCCCTCTGGAAGGTCTTGGTCTTGAATATCGTTACGGAATATTTGAATGTCTTTATGTAATTTTGCATTATTAATGTTTTCTTGAGCAGTTTTAATTGCTTGTCCAGAAATATCTGATCCCCAAATTTCGTAATCAAAATCTCCCATCTCTCTATCTGCTTTTTCTCTTACTCGTTTCCAGTCAGGCATAGAGAAATCCGACCACTTAGTAAAGGCGAAATCTCTTCTATAATATTGTGCTGGAATATTGTATGCAAACATAGCTGCTTCAATCAAAAGAGTTCCAGAACCACACATTGGGTCGAAGAAGTTGCAATCTTTTTCCCATCCTGAAAGTTGGATTAATCCTGCAGCCACAACCTCATTCATTGGAGCCGACTCAACAGCCACTCTGTAGTTTCTTTTATAAAGGCTTTCTCCAGAACTATTAAGAGATATTGTTACTTGATTTTCATGTATATGAAGGTTAAGAATTATATCTGGATTATCCCTTGTCATTGTAGGACGTTGAGAAAACATCTTTCTTAGTTTATCACAAATTGCATCTTTTGTTTTTTGTGAAGCATAAAGTGAATGAGTGAAAATTGTGCTATACACTACTGGTTCAATGAAAAGAGTTCCATCCGAATTTATGAGCTTTTCCCATTTGTATTTATAAACATTATCGTATAACTCTTGCTCGTTATTTGCCTCAAATGAATATAGTGGTTTAAGTATTGATACTGCTGTCCTTAAAAGATAATTTGCCTTATACAATAATATCATATCCCCATCAAACCCAACTGCACGATTTAGTTTTTCAATGTTTTTTGCTCCAAGGGCTTCTAATTCTTTAACTAAAACATCTTCCAACCCGAACATGGTCTTAGCTACCATTCTAAAATCTTTGTTTTCCATATTTTTCTTTTTAAAAAGGACATTAAAGCCCTCAAATCTCTATACTTCCTAACTATTTAATTTTCTCAACAAACTTAACAGCATCTACAATATATCTAATATGTGATGCTTCTCCTATTTTCCCTTCCTGGTCGAAGGCTTCTATTGTAAAGTATAATCTTTTACCCTCAATTTTTTGAAGGGTTGAATAGCATTTCACTTGTTTTCCTATTGGGGTTGCTTTAATATGTTTTACATTAATTTCTATTCCAACCGTTACAATCCCTTCCGTAAGAAAGCTTTGAATGCTCTTGTGAGCTGTTTTTTCCATTAGTGCTATCATTGCTGGAGTTGCAAAAACATCTATTAAGCCTGAGCCATAAGCCTTAGCAGTGTTTGTTTCATCAACCACAACCTCTGCTTCCCCTTTTTGTTGTTGAGGAATATTTATTTCCATATTTCTTTAAAATCTATTTGTGCTTTATTATAATCTTCAGGAATTCCAATATCTATAAAATAACCTTTGGTGGTGTAGCCAAAGAATAGACCTTCTGAAACTTTCTGTTCTAAATAATCTTTTTCAAAAGAAAACTTATAAGGGAGGTTTAAACCTTTGAAGATATCTCTTTTGGCTATGTATACTCCTGCATTAATTAATCCTTGTTTAATTAATTTTTTTTCGCAGAAGGCAATTATTCTATCTTCTTTAACATCTACACTCCCATAACGCTCAAAGTCTTTCATATCTTTAAGAACAAAACTAAGAGTTGAATTATTGGCTTTGTGAAATTCATAAAACTTCTTTAGTTCAAAGTCAATAAAAGAATCTCCGTTAAGAATTAAGATATCTTTTTCATATGTTTTCTCAAGAGACAAAGCAATTCCTCCACCCGTTCCAAGTGGCATCTGTTCAATGGCGTAAGAAATTTTTAATCCTTCATAACTATCCCCGTATATTTCTTTAATCATCTCCCACCGATAGCCAACCGAAAGAACAATATGTTTTATGTCTTGTTGCTTTAGAAAACAAATAAGATAAGTTAGGAAAGGAATATTATTAATAGGAGCTAATGGTTTGGGAATATCGGCAACAACACTCTTAAGCCTTGTTCCTTGTCCTCCTGCCAATATTATTGCTTCTTGAATTTTCATTAGATTAATTCTTCCAGGTTTTTAATCCTGACTTAGTGAATTCAAATCGTCTTACAGAGCCTCCAAACTTACTTAAACTTTCAATAACATCATATCTTGTGTTATTTGGGCAGTAGAAGAAAATATAACCTCCACCTCCTGCTCCTGAAATCTTACCTCCAATTGCTCCTGCCTTTAGTGCAGATAAATAAACATCTTCAAACAGTTGGGTTGTAATTCCTTTTGCCATTTGCTTTTTGAAGTTCCAACCAATGTTGAGTATATGTCCTATTTCATCCAAATTTCTCCTTAGCAAAGCTTCTTTCATCATTATTGCTTGCTCCTTTAGCTTGTGCATTGCTTCCAGACTTTGCTCATTTTTGTGTTTAACGTTTTCTTGTTGCAATTGAATAATGTCAGAAGAATTACGAGAGGTTTCAGTATAGTAAAGAACAATGTTTCTTGATAGTTCATTAAGTGTGTCTTCCCTAATTCTCAAAGGATTTACAATAACTTTCCCTTCTGAGAAGAATTCCATAAAATTAAATCCTCCAAATGTTGCTGCATATTGGTCTTGTTTCCCACCTGCAAGCTTCAGGTCTTCTCTTTCTATGCTATAAGCTAAGTTTGCAATATCATATTCTCCCAATGGCAAACTAAACCATTCACAAAATGCTCCGACAACTGCAACAACCAAGGTTGAAGATGTGCCTAAGCCAGAGCCAGCAGGGGCATCAACAAAAGTGTGAATATCAAAAGACAATGCTTCAAGTGAATATTCTTTAACAATACGGTTATAAATTGCTTTTAAAAGGTCTATTTCTCCGTCAATTGGGAGTTCTTTTTCGCTCTTATAGGTGTATCTTTCTTTTTTGTCTTCAAGAAAGAAATTAATTGTTTTGGTGTCGGTGGGGATAATATCGCAATAGGCATAAAGAGACGTTGTTGCATTAAGAATACAACCTCCATAAATATCAGAATATGGAGAGACATCCGTGCCTCCTCCTGCTAATCCAAGACGTAAAGGAGCTTTACTTCTAATTATCATAATCTATAATTGTTTATATATTTTTTCTATTGCTTGAGTCATGTTTTCCCAAGAATATTTCTTCTTCTCTTGCTTTATCCCTTCCGAAAAATCAGGTCTATTGATGCAGAAATCAATAATTGCATTTGCTATTGACTGTGCTTTTGGCTCCACAACATAACCCACTTTCTTATTTGGGATTATTTCTGCCAGGCCTCCAACATTTGTTACTAACATTGGTTTTTCGAAATGATATCCTATTTGCGTTACTCCACTTTGTGTTGCACTCTTATAGGGTTGTACAACCAAGTCTGTGGCACAAAAATAGTTCTTAACCTCCGAATCAGGAATAAATCTTGCATCAAAACGAATCCTCTCCTCAAGTGATAACTCCTTAACTCTGTCATAATAACGCTTTGAATCGTCATAAAATTCTCCCGCAACAAGTAGTTTGACAGGAAATTCTTTTAATCTCTCATCACTCATTGCCTCAATTAATATATCCAATCCCTTATATCCTCTTATTAACCCAAAAAACAAAAGATTAATATCATCAGGGTTTAGGTTTAGAGTTTTCTGGGCATCTTCCTTTTTTATTGATTCTCCAAAATTGTCAAAAAGTGGGTGAGGGCACAAAACCCTTGGCTTCATAACATTAAACTTTGTAATTTCATCGAAAACCGACTTGCTCATAGCCACAAATCCATCCATATTCCTCACAAACATATTGGTTAGGGTGGTGTCGAAGCGACGCTTTTCATGCGGAATGATATTATCAACAATTGTAATAACCTTTGTGTGGTGGTTTGATTTGATGATTTTGGACATTATAGAGAAACATGGAGAAAAGAAAGGAAGCCAATACTTAATTATAACAATATCTGGCCTCTGCTTCTTTATACTTCTGCCTGTCTTTATCCAATTGAATGGGTTTATTGAATTAACTGTCCTCTTTATCGGAAACTTATTAGGCTTTTCCCATGTTGCAAATTGAGTTTCTCCAGGAAAAAGAAATGAAGGATATTGAAGGGTAAATGTATTTATAGAAACTTCATTAGACTGTTTCTGGAACTCTTCCATCAATCTCTCATTATACAATGCAAGCCCCCCCCTGTATGGGTAAGCTGTCCCTATTAATGTTATCTTCATCTATATTTGGGTTTATAGTTTTCTTGCAACAAAGATATGATTTTCTATCGTCAAACAATCAGGATTTGCCAATTGATAGCGAATTATTTTTCCCCTCTCAAGAGTTTCTATAAACCTGTCCTCAATAATCTCTACCCCTTCTCTTTTAAGAATTGTTGCATAATCCATACCAAACTCACGAACATGGTCCTTTTGTCCAAAATGTTTCTCTCTCTCCAAAGGGTCGGTTATGGTTTTGTCCTGGTAGGTAGAGAGGCGTTTTGGATTGATTGGAGAGAGTAAAATTGCAAAGCCTCCCTTCTTCAAAATCCTATATATTTCACTTAATGCCTTATCCAAATTATCAACATGCTCCAAAATATGATTAGCCATAACAACATCATAACTCTCTGTTTCCAATGGCATATTCTCAACATTCAAATGAACATCTGCCCAAGGCGATTCCAAATCTGCTGTGGAGTACTGAATATTCTTCTGCCTGCGGAAATAATCCATAAAACATAACTCAGGAGCAATATGAAGAAACTTAAGATTGTCAGTAAAGAGATTAGTTTTTTCATTAAGATAAAGCCAAAGCAAACGATGACGCTCCAGGGCAAGACAGTTTGGACAAAGAGCATTTTCCCTCGAAACCACATATCCATAAGGCAAAAACTTCCTGTAATGTTTCCCGCACACAGGGCACTCAACATTGTTGCCAAGATAAAATAGCTTAGTTGTTTTTGTTGAAAGATGAACAATCCTTTGCAAATATTTGCGAGGAACATTTCTTAGAAAAAACTTAATTACCTTCTTCATATGGTTTATAGTATTTTTTTCTTGGTGTCTAAAACGACAAATTATGTGCAAAGGTAATAATTCTTTAAAAAACAATTGGCAAAGATTGCGAAAAGAAATATTTAATACTATGATCAAGCTTGCTCGATACTCTCAACAATCCTGCTCGATACCCCAACAACCCAATTAGCCCTTTCTTAATTCTTTCTTGAGATTTTGACAATCTAATAGAAAGTTGTATTTTTGGACTTTGATATTCAATAATAATTTTGTATAATCTAATAATAAAGAAGATGAAACCTCGAGTTAGTATTATAATGGGAAGCACCAGCGATTATTCTGTTATGGAAGCTGCTGCAATATTTTTAGACCAGATGGAAATTCCTTTTGAAATAAATGCACTCTCAGCCCACCGAACTCCCAAAGAAGTTGAAACATTTGCCACCCAGGCTCA
>Ga0172378_10000699_pt1 | contig 29821 bp, 28 predicted proteins | sample GrowelOW332metaG_FD_119755 | JGI IMG/M metagenome (GOLD analysis project Ga0172378, IMG submission 119755) | Groundwater microbial communities from an aquifer near a municipal landfill in Southern Ontario, Canada - Pumphouse #3_1 metaG | ecosystem: Environmental > Aquatic > Deep subsurface >...
AATTGGTGGAGATAAATTGGGAATCATTTACCCGTACGAACAGGAAGATGATTTGAATTTCTTTGTCAACAAACTAGATACTAGTGGAATCAATAAATTCATCAAAGATCAAAGCAATTTTTACATTTCTACGACGATTGGAATTAGTATCTATCCTAGAAATTTGGCCGAAGATCAGAATTATTTGGATTTGATTGACAAGGCCTTTATTGCGATGAAGCGAGGAAAAGTAAAAGGGAAAAAAGAGATTGAGTATTTTGACGATACCATGGTAATTGGCAAGAAAAATAGTGAGATTTATACAATGTTGCTGGATGCTATTAACGATGATGGTTTCGAAGTGATATATCAGCCAATTGTCAATTTAAAAACCGGAGATGTCGCCAAGTATGAAGCCTTGCTTCGCATCAAAGAAAACAGGTTGTCTCCAGGTATTTTCATTCCGGTGGCGGAAGATACGGGATTGATTGGAAAAATTGGACGAATTGTCATAGAAAAGGCAGCAAATTTTGTTAGAAAAATGAATGAGAAAAATGTCTATAAGCACGTTTCAACTAACTTCTCATTCAATCAGTTTGCCGATACAGATTTCATCAGTCACTATCGCGAGACCGCAAAAAATAACAATATTTCTATCAGTGATCTAGATATCGAATTAACCGAGAGCGTATCTATGAGAACCTCGCAGGAAAAATTTGAATTTTTCAAGTTTTTCCAGGAAAATGGAATTCAACTTTCGCTCGATGATTTTGGAACCGGATATTCTTCATTGAGTAGTTTGTTTTCCATTCCTATTTCCTTTGTTAAGATCGATAAAGCACTAGCTGAAAGCTTGTGCGAAAATGAGTCATCTTCTCGAACGCTGATCAAGTTTTTCCACAGAGCTGGACTCAAGGTTATCATCGAAGGAATTGAGGAGAAAAAACAGGTGGAAGTAATGAAAAGGTGCGATGCTGATTATATTCAAGGTTATTATTTTTCAAAGCCGCTTTCGGAGGAAGATACATTAAAAAATATCCATGTAAATTACATGGATAAGATTATTTAAAATATGTTGTTCGAATTTAATTATATGCATTTATCAATAATTTCAGCGTGTTGATTACCCCATCGTGATTGTTGTCGGTGAAGGAGATAACGTCGGCGTATTTCTTAGCGACTTTATTTCCATTTTTCATAGCAACTCCGATTCCGGAACGATATAGCATTTCCATATCGTTTGCTGCATCTCCAAAGCATATAAAATTCTCCGGAGATATTCCGACAAGTTTTCCGACTTTTTCAATGGCCGTATATTTATTTATCTTGGTAAAGTACAATTCCGCTATCAAGCAGTTGTCCCAAAACCTAACACCTATTCCAGGAATGGAAAATCCCGCTTCCATAAATTTTTGAATATCTCTCTCTCTTTTTAGTACAAAGATTCCACCGTAAACATCTCCCTTAAACTTGGAAACATCCTTTTCGTAGTGTGCTTTGATCTTTTTAGAGTCGAGGTGGGTGAAGGAATCAACTGAGTGATCTTCCTTATTTGCAATAAATATATCATCGTTGTTTTCAATAATAAAATTCACAAAGTTGTCGGCTCCGACAACATTTACTATCTTTTGAATCAATTTCAAAGGGTACGAGTTAGCATCGATTACTTTGTTATTGCGCTGCGGATCGACGATTAATCCACCGTTGTAGCAAACTAATTTTCCCTTGAGGCCAATTTGATTGTAGTAGTCGATTAGCGCGCGGTAAGGTCGCCCTGAAGCGAGAGTTATTTCAACTCCTCTATCCTGCAAGTTGCGCAAATATACTTCTGTTTCCTTTGATATGGTGTTGTCGGATCTCAAGAGAGTTCCATCCATATCTGAAATGACCATTACTTTTTTCTTCATCTATTTGAGACCTACAGCCTTCTCAACTCTTTCGAGAACTATCGAAGCAGCTTTTCTTGCTTTTTCTGCTCCTTGTTCGAAGATTTTGTCGAGGTTGGCTTCATTTGCTCTAAAGGTGTTAAATCTCTCTTGGAATGGCTTTATCTCTTCGATAATGGCATCAGCCACAGCCTTTTTAAAAGTTCCATAATTAACTCCATCGAAAGCTTTTTCCGCTTCGGCAATGTCAATTTTTTTCATGGCGCTGTAGATGGTTAGGAGATTTGATACACCAGGTTTGTTTTCCGGATCATATTTAACCACGGCTTCTGAATCAGTTACGGCTGACATAATCTTTTTGCGGATGTCTTTCTCGCTGTCTTGCAAATATATGACTCCTTTTTGTTTCTTGGGATCATCAGATTTAGACATTTTGTGAATCGGGTCTTGAAGAGACATGATTCTCTTTCCCACCTTCGGTGTTACCGATTTAGGTATGGTTAGCAAAGGTGCCCCGTAGCGCGAGTTGAATCGCTTTGCAATATCGTGAGCCAATTCGACGTGCTGTTGTTGGTCATCGCCAACAGGAACGAGTTGGGCATCGTACATAAAGATATCAGCAGCCATCAAAACGGGATAGGTGAATAACCCTACACCTATTTTTTTTTGATTAAGCAAGGCTGATTTGGCTTTGAATTGAGTCATGCGAGACAATTCTCCCATGTATATGTAGTTGATTAAAATCGAGTTTAACATAGCAACTTCTTTGATATCCGATTGCTTAAATAGAACGGTTTTATTTGGATCGAGTCCTGCTGCTAGATAAAAGGAAATAATATCGTATGTTGTCGAGCGAAGTTTTTCTGGATCGATTGGCAAAGTCAAAGCGTGAACATCTGCCACGAAAATGTACGACTCATTTTCATCTTGAAAATCAGGAAAATTTCGAAAAGAACCAATGTAATTCCCCAATGTCATTTTCCCTGTTGGTTTAATTCCTGATAGTATTCTTGACATAATTTTTCTCCTCTAGATATAGATTCATATATTATATTCTCTTATTATATTCTTTGCGTTGCAAAATAGTCAATAAAAGGGGATTTATATCTAGTCTTAGATTGGGTTTATATAGAAATCTCTAGGTGTGAAAAGAATGAAAAAATAGGACTTAGAAATATGTCAAAATAGTGATTAAATTCTCTTTTTCACAAACATAAAAGCTGTTAAATCTCAATAATTGTGATATTTCCTAAATAATTATATATAATAGTATATATATTATTGAAACAGTGCTTTAATACTTTGACTTTTGATAGCCAATCCAGTATCATAGACTATGGTATGGCTAGAAAGAAGCCAATACTCTCTGCCATTAAGAGGTTAATGGCCGAAAGACCAAAGGGAGGTGTAACATGATAAAGAAATACGAGATCATGTACATTTTAAAGCCCGAACTTGATGCTGAAGGTGTAAAAGCCGAAAGTGCATCACTTCAAAAACTCATCACTGACAACGGTGGAAAAGTCATCGATGTCAACGAATGGGGCCTTCGCACATTAGCATATGCTATCAAGAAGGAAGTTAAGGGTTATTATTTTGTACTAAAAGTAGAGATTACTGATCAAGCTACCTTAGATGAATTCAATCGTCTAACAAGAGTTAATTCGAATGTCTTACGTTATTTAATCACTGTTTCCGAATAAGATTCACTAATTTTAAAGGAGGAAAATATGATTAATAGAGTAGTACTAGTTGGGAGACTTGTAAGAGATCCCGAACTAAAGAAGACTAACAGTGGCAGCTCAGTTGTCTCTTTCACACTAGCTGTTGATAGTTATCAAAAAAATAGAGGTGAGAAAACAGCAAATTTCTTCCCATGTACCGCGTGGAATGCAACAGCTGAAAACATTGCTAAATTTTTGACAAAAGGTAGTCTTGTGGGTGTCGATGGGCACTTAAATCAACGTTCATATCAAAATCGAGATGGACGCAATACGAATGTTGTAGAAGTTATTGCCGATTCAGTTCAGTTCTTGGAGAGAAAAGGAGAATCTAATTCATCCTCTTCCTACAATTCTAACACCAAGGATACCGAACCTGATGAAGATACAAGTTTAGGTATCGATGCAACTGATGACCAATTACCCTTCTAAGCTAGAAAGGAATTAAGATATGTATAAGAAAAGACCTACTAGAAAAAAGGTTTGTTATTTTACTAAAAATAAAATCAAGCATATTGACTATAAGGATGTAGAACTTCTCAAGAAATTCATTTCACCCAATGGTAAGATCACTCCTCGTAGAATCACTGGAACAAGTGCAAAATACCAACGTCAACTTGCTATCGCAATCAAGAGAGCAAGATTCATGGCTTTATTGCCATTCGTTGCTGGATAATCTTGAAATTTATGCCCACCACCAAGGTGGGTTTTTTGATATAATAAATTTATGGTTAAGACATATAATAGAAATGCAAATTACTCATATACTGCTGGTTTTTATCCCACATTCGAATTGCTCAAATATCGAGCTGAATTTTTAAAATGCATATACGCAACTGCGGAGGCTACAAATTCAGAAGGCTTTAAGAAATTGTCGAAGATAGTTCCCAAGGATAATATTATAATATCTGAAAAAGCTTTCAATAAATTAAAAGAAAAAGGCAACGACCACGTTATTGGTGTCTTCTACAAATATGAAGATGAATTGGAAACGAGAAAACCTCACATTGTTCTCGTCAATCCTTCCGATCAGGGAAATCTTGGAAACATCATGAGATCTATGTTGGCTTTTGGATATAGAGATTTGGCCATTATAACTCCAGCTGCTGACAGTTTTTCTCCTAAGACCGTGAGAGCGAGCATGGGGTCAATATTTGCCATTAGAGTTCAACATTTTGCTTCATTCGACGAGTATCTTATAAAGTATCCACGGATATATTATCCCTTTATGCTTCAGTCAGCGAAGGGTTTGATGGAAATAAAAAAGCCCGAGGAAGATTACGCACTAGTATTTGGAAATGAAGCGACAGGTCTTCCTGATAGCTTCGAGAATGGACATGCAGTTAAGATTGAACAATCCGAAGATGTCGATTCTTTAAATTTGGCAACAGCCGCTGTTGTCGCTATGTACTATTTTAAAAATGTTCAGTAAGATTAAACTATATAGCATGATTAAAAAAAATATAATATCTCGCGATATTATATTTTTTGTTTAAGTTGAGATTTTTTAGTGAAAGAACACTAATGAAAATAATTTATTTTTTTGAAGAGGATTTTTCGTCCTTTTCGGACTCATCTTCTGGTGTGATATCGATAACTCTTCCATTGTGAACAGCTTTGGGTCTATAATCCTTCTTTTCTTTTTCATAATCGTGGAAAAATAAGTCATAAATGAATATTGCAATCATCATAATGCACAAGAACAAGAGAAAGACAGTTATTCCAACTTCATATGCGTGATAATCTTCTCCTAAGAAGCTCACTCCCTTTGCCAAGTTTATAAAGAAGTTAATATCGAAAAAGATGAGTATCAGTCCAAAGATGAACTCAAGAGATAGAACCACGTAAGTTTGTTTGTCGAAGTTTTTTACTTTCTCAATGAATTTATCGAATTTATTGCTTTTATTAGTCATATTGATATCTCCTATTATTACTTATTATATATGTTTTAATTTCATAAAAGTATGAAAAGAGAGAATTCCTTCATTTTTCACGCCTATGACTTCGCATTCAAATTCGCTTGTTCTCTTAACGTAAGTGCGAATCGTGTCCTTATAGAGACATTCACAAAGAAAGTTAACCTGCATGTCTTCGATGGTGTATTTTTCGATATCTTCAATAGAATTTATCGCAAGTGAAGCAAAGTTGGTATTGTTCATGTGCATGTTGTGATCCAGGTCAGTGTATCTAACTTGGTGTGTTAATGCTGGTTTCAAATTGGAATAATCGAAGGGGCGAAGATTGTAGTATGGGTCTTCGTAGTTTTTGTCTAAACAGTAAGTTCCATTGCCGTTTAGATAGTCAAAATCTCTAGCGCGAACGAGGCGTCGGGTCTTGATATTAGTTATACACCACTTCGAAGTTCCTTTAATGTATACTTCTCCGCTTTTATCAGTAATTAAATAGTCACGGCAAAAATCCATAACCCCTTTAGGTTGTGGCCAAGTTGTTATGAGCATAGGTGTATTTTCTTTAACTTGTTTCAAAACAGTATAGCGAATTTTGGTGACAACCCAAATGCGATCATCCGCGATCAAATCATCGTATCCTGCTCCGAGCTCGGTGGCGTTTATGACAGCGATATCTTGAAATTTTTGTAAAATGTGACTAGGCAAAGCACAGTCGTGAATATCCATATCAGATATGTAGAAAGTGCAAGGCTCAGTTGATTTCATTAGTTTTTTTACTTCCATAATACCCCCTTTAATTACATTTAATTTTATCACGTAACTACATTAATTTGTAATTATAATTTTCAAGGTTATATAAAGTAGGAAAAACGATAATATATTGTTATAATAATTTTATAGAGGCAAGCGGATGTCCAAATTTATAAACTTAGTTAGGCTAATCAGTTCAAATACTAGATATTATCTGAATCGGAAATACACGAAGGTGGGTAAAGTTAAAATTGTTCCCCCGGATTTAAGCGTGAATAAATTCATGAAACTAATTCAGAAAGAAAATGCTAGTGTAAACTATATTAGTCCACTAACATCCTTAATTATATATGATAAGTTGCTTCTAGACCAAAAGTTAAAATCGGATTTTTCTGACCTCACTTATGCTTTGGTAAGTCGCGAGTTACATATCAACAATCACGAGTTGACTTTTAAAGTTATGAATCACATAGGAAAGATTTATGTGAAAAATTTTCAAAAGTCCGATGCGATTTTTATGCCGTGTACAAGACAAAACAGATATATCATAAAGTGTCTCAATCGAAAAATGACTTTCTTTTTTGACGAGGAGTTAGATAACATTATGCAGTATTTCCCGGTGCATTTATTCGATAAAAAGGTCCTCGTTATCTCTGAATACGCCGACTTAGTCAAAGTTCAGTTCGTGAGATTGAAAGCTGATCCAAAGTTGCGAGAACACTACCACTATTCTTTGAAAGCCATTGATCCGAAATCGATTGTCGCTTCGACCGATCACTCTCTATACTTTGAATCGTTGGATGAGCTTCGAATGAAAGTGTTGGAACTTGCTTTTGATATATGCATTATTCGAGAAGATATTTACTCGCTGGCATTGAGCAGTTTTATTACCGAATTGAAGATACCTTGCATTGTATTGAATGATTCTTTATATTCGCTGTTTAATATTGTTAAGTATAAAAAGCAACTCAGCAACTTAAATACATCAGAATATATTTCGCTTGAGGACTACGATTCTCAGGAAGATGAGGATTTTACAGCTACTATCTATCTTTCGAAAAAGGCTCTTATAAAAAAGGGAACCGAGGACAAATCTAGTAAAAAGTAGAGCACATATTTGTATATATGTAATTACTATATATTTGCAAACTATGATATTATTTATTTATAAAATACAATGACAATAGGGAGCGTGGAATGAAAAGAGTTTCTTTGGCAGTTACGTCTTTAGTACTTTATCTGATATTTTTCATTCTCTATGGTATTTCCGCCACTAGGGCTTTTTTTAGTAGTCTCAACAGTAGAATAGCGGATATGTATACTAATCTCTATGCTTTTTTTAATTTTACATGGGATAAAACGCTGGCTCACTTTATTGTATACGACGCTTCTGGATTACATCATCCAATAGTATACGGTCTTGCTCAAGTTTTTATTTGGCTGTTTATACTTATTTTAATTATTGAATTAATTGCAACTATTGTGGTCAATATTCACCGCAATTCTACAGCAAAGTACAACGCAATAATCGGAAATGAAAAGAAAAATTTACTGAAAAGAGACGATAAGCCTATTTTGTTGAAAGAAAACGATAAACAAGGGAAATTCGCCAATAATCTTGCTCCTTACGTTTCTATAGATGAATCACTTTCTCCTTCCAGTGAAAATGTCGTCGTCGATCCTAGAGTTAAGAAACCTCGGCCAGCAATTAGAATAATTCTATCGATTATTCTATTTATTCTCACCGCAATATTTATTTATCTTAGGATGCTGTGGAATTTTCAGTATCCCGGTCAATACGATTTGTTCTACGGTTTGTTCCACATTGATAATATTGTCAATATGAATAACGAATTGTCTGCTTTCTTTGGAGCGCTATTTCAAAGGGCGTATACAGTTCCGATGGCTACTGTTGCAGGATTAAATTGGACTTGGGGCGATTTATTCGAACTAGTTGCTATCTTTTTGCTCGTGGCTATTGCTTGGGGAATAATTCTCTTGATAACTCATTTTGTCGTGGTTCATCAAAGAAAAACAAAATTGAAAAACACCCCTATTGACATTATTGATGAAGACAATTTGTCTTCAGAAACTATTTCAATAATGGGAAATGCAGAATTGACATCAGTTGGAGCGGATGTTTCTTACATCGCGAAAATAACTCCTTCAACCATCGCTAAAGAGAGAAACAAGCAATTGCACAACCAGGCTATGTACATATATGACATCGGTGAAAACGTAAAGTCTGCAGGAACTGTCGCAACAACAAAGGGATATATTCCTCCTACGGAAATTAGGAGACCGCTGGTGAGCGAAGAAATGGAAGAGGACTTATCCGGCAATTTAAATGTCGGACTCGAAGATATTTCCTCGATTGAAGATAGCAATGAAATTGAAGAAGTGGTCAACTACAGTGGATATGTTGGAGAAAATGAGGACTTGCCGAGGGTCGATTTGGAAAATATCGACATTACTTCGATCGCGACAATTCAAAACAAAGATGAAAAAAGGAAGAAGGTTCACACTGACGACGATATATCCTTCGATGAAGATGGATATGCCTACCTTCTTAAAAAAGGAAAGCCTTTTGTCGATGAACAGGCGGATATATCAGATGTAATCGATTCCAACGACTTACAAAAATCTGTTATTATTTCGCGCTATGGAATGGAAAATTTCGAAGCTTTGAATTCACTTGAACCCTTTGATTTGAAGAGTTTGGATTACGAGGAAGAAATTGAAAATATCAAAATTAGAAAGAGAGAAATGGAAATTATTTCCGCCGATCAACTTTTGAGGAAAACTCTTTCGGAGAAACCTTTCAATGAGCCAAAAATAGAAGGTTTAACCGATATTGATAAGAATGTTCTACCAACTTTTGAAAAGCCCAAGCCTTCAACTTCCTATACCGATGAGAAAATGAATTTCACGACTGAAAGCAAGAAGAAATCAGTTGAGAAAGAAAGGGAAACCGAAGCAGCTGAGGATACTGGTAGAAAGGCTGACACCGAAAAGGAAAAGGAAACAAAAGTTAAGGAGGAATCTGTTAAGTTGCCTCCGAAAAAAACGATTCAACAAAGCGTTAAGACTGTTGAAAACAATAGAAATATTACATCTTACAATGTTCCTAAAGTTAGCAACACCAACTTTAAACCAGGTGAGAAGATTGATAAAACGAACATAACTTTGATCAAAGCGAAGGAGGAAGGAAATTCTAATGCCTCCATTAATGATAATAAAAAACTTTTTATCAAGCCTATTAAACCAATTAAGCCTATTTCTAGTGATATCACCTTGGATAAGAAGCGACGGATTAAACCAATTGATGTGACTGATAAAAACTACGTAGGCTCCTTTGCTGATTCTATAAGAAACAAGCGAGAGAAAAATATAGGGGCAGCTGACTCTTCGGCGGACAAGAAGGTTGAATTAGTTAAGTTTAATAAAACAATAAAGGACGGAGAAGTAAGTGAGAAAAAGGACATTAAACCTATTCCATTGAAGTCGATTCCTTCAATTGATAAAATTGAAGAAAGTAAATCATCTAAAGGCAAACCAACAAAGCCAATTGAAGCCAAGAAAGTTGGATACGATATATTTATAGGTAAGAAGAAATGACGAAGACGTGGAGAGATTTCTTTATTAAAGAATTGAAAAAAGATTACATAAAATCACTGATAAAAAAAGTATCGAGAGACTACCAGGAGCACCAGGTATATCCTCGTCACTCAGATATTTTAAACGCTTTTAAGTACACTGAGTATAATTCAATCAAAGCGGTTATAGTCGGACAGGATCCTTATCACAATCCCGGACAAGCGATGGGACTGTCCTTTTCCGTTCCAAATGGAGTGAACTTGCCACCGAGTTTGAAAAATATATTTAAGGAATATCAAAGCGACTTGGGCTATTCATTCCCGTCATCCGGCGATTTGACCAAGTGGGCGAAGAATGGCGTGCTTTTATTAAATTCTATTTTGACCGTAAAAGATGAACGAGCTTTTAGTTGCAATTATCCCGAATATAACATCCTATTTGAGAATATTATTAAATTTTTAAATGAACGGGAACAGCCCATGGTATTTATACTCTGGGGGAAATCAGCTCAGACTTGCAAAAAACACATTGACGAAAAAAAGCACTTAGTCCTGCAGTCGCCTCATCCTTCACCTCTATCTAGTTATCGAGGTTTTTTCGGATCGAGGCCGATGAGCAAAACAAATGCTTTTTTAGAATCTAAAGGTCAAAAGCCAATCGATTGGGAACTATAACTTGCCTTTTAATTTTTCGAGATCTTTTATGTACATTTGATATGATGCATCGGACGGCATGCGCCAATCTCCGCGTGGAGATATTGCAACTGATCCGATTTTTATTCCATCAGGGAGGCAAGAGCGCTTAAATTGCGCTGAGAAGAAGCGCTTGATAAACGATTCTAACCACCTATATATTTCTTTCGAATTTAGCTCCTTTTTATATGCAATTTGTGCTAGATAGAAAATCTTTTCGACGGTGTAATTTCTTCGCAAGAAATAATAGATGAAGAAATCTATTAGCGAATATGGGCCAACTACTTCTTCGGTCTTTTGCTGAATCTTTCCTTTTTTGGAAGGAATCAGTTCGGGAGAAATGGGAGTATCCAATATAGAATATAAAACGTCTTTGACTTTCTCATGGTCGTCAGCAAATGATTTAACTAAATATTTCACGAGCGTTTTTGGAACGCCTGAGTTTACGCCATACATCGACATATGGTCTCCGGCGTATGTAGTCCATCCCAAGCAAAGTTCCGACAGATCGCCTGTACCAACCATTATAGCCTGATGATCGTTGGCAAAGTCCATTAGGACTTGAGTCCTCTCGCGAGCTTGAGCGTTTTCAAACGCAGTATTTTGAATTTCAGGGTCATGTCCTATATCGCTAAAGTGCTGACTGACTGCCTTATTGATGTTGATATCAATGTAAGTGCAACCTAATTTTTGCGACAAGGCATAAGCGTTTCCATGCGTTAATTTTGACGTTCCAAAAGATGGTATGGAAATTGCATATATATCTTTGGTGGGATATCCCAGGCTTTTAAATGCTGTAACTGCTACGAGAAGCGCAAGGGTGGAATCTAATCCGCCTGAGACACCGATGACAACCCGACGGCAGTTTATGTGCTTCATGCGCTGCATCAAACCGTGCGCTTGCATATTTAATATGAGGCTAGACTTCTTTTCTAATTCTTTGCGATCGCTCGGGACAAAAGGGTTTTTATTTATCGGTCGTAAAAAACCTCTAGGTCTATCAATTTTCAAATTGAAATATACTTTTTTATAATTCAAATTTACATTTTTGAAAGTAGTTGTTTTCTTGCGATAGTTGCACAAAAGATCCAAGTCGATATCGGCGATTACCTGATTGTTTTCAAAGGGAAGTGACTCACTTAAAATATGACCGTTCTCAGATATTAAATTGTGTCCGGAATATACGAGGTCCTGGGTGGATTCACCAGTTCCGCATGAGGAATATATGTAGGCTGAAACCTCGCGAGAAGAAGTCGAATTTATCAAGTTACGTCGATATTCACACTTTCCTATAACCTCCGGAGAAGCAGAGAGATTTGCTATTACTAGTGCTCCATTTTGAACGTGGTAGCAAGATGGCGGAATTACTGACCAAACATCTTCGCAAATTTCAACTGAAAATTTGAATTTGTCGAATGATTTGTCTTCGAAAATGATATTGGTGCCAAAAGGAATCTCCTCACCGTCAATTTCCACAGTGGTGTTTTCACCTTCGTATCCGACAAAGTATCGAGATTCATAAAATTCTGAGTAATTTGGAATGTGAGTTTTGGGAACAATGCCTAAGATTTTGTCTTTAAAAATAACGACTCCGCAGTTGTAAAGATTGCTGTCAATCGAAAGTGGGCATCCGACAACAAAAATAGAATTGATTTTTTTAGAGAAGTGCTTTAAGGCAATCAATCCTTTTTTAGCGTTTTCCAACAACTCTTGATTTAAGAATAGATCTCCGCACGTATAACCGGTAAGGCACAATTCGTGAAAGACGATAAAAGAGACTCCGGCTGAATTCAAAGTTAATACTTTGTTTTTAATTTGTGATAAATTGTAATCTACGTCGGTAATCTTAATATCAATAGTCGCAGCGCTGACTCTCACATATCCGAGATTTTCGCTTGGGATGACTTCTTCCTTTTTCTTCAAGATAAGATTATTGTAGTTTTCCTCGGACATAAGAACTAAATCTTTGTGTCCGTTCTTAGTGATAATTATAGGTTCATCAGAAGCGTGGGCTTCTTTTGAGATTCTTGCTGTATCGCGCAAGTCTTTTATTGGTTTTACTTTATTCATAATATTTTCCTCGTATGAATGATAGCACTAATATGTACAATATGCAAAAATAAAAGAAGATATTATAAAATATCTTCTAACAAATTCATATAATGTACAAACTTGTGTACAATTATATGCCTTTTTTGATATCGTTAGCGATAACCGGCAAATTGAATTTTTCTAGTTTTAATGGAGTGCATTCCAGTTTTAAACCATCGTTGGGGTTATAGCGTGGAATGACATGAACGTGAAAGTGATGAACAGATTGACCGGCTAATTCGTGAATGTTAGTAAGTATGTTAATTCCCTTTGCTCCAAGCTTGGTTTCCAGGGCTTGAGCAACTTTTTGAGCGACTCTGAAAGTCTTATCTAAGAGATCGCCAGGAACAGTTAGCATCGAATCAAAATGCTCCTTAGTTATAACTAGCGTATGTCCTTTCGAAGCGGGAGATGTGTCTAAGAATGCTAAGATTTCCGCATCTTCATAGACTTTTAAACATGGAACTTCGCCTCGAGCTATTTTGCAAAATATGCAATCTTCTTGATAATGTTCTTCAAAACTCATATTAGCACCTTCCTTTACTATATTATTATAGTAGTTTTTTAATAGATATATAGATATTTATTCATTTTTTCGACAAAAAAAGATTGCCACCTGTGAGGCGACAATCTTTAATAATTAAATATTATTAGTCATCTTCGAAGACTGCGGGATAGTTGGTATCGATGTAATCGTAGAAGTCTTCATCGGAGTAGTCAATATCGTTGTTCAATAATAACCAAACGATGGCAGATTTTCTATAAGATTCGGATGCAGCCATTTCGTAAGCAGCTTCCGTAGCAAGTTCGCGCTTATAAGCTTTAACTTCATCGGAGTCGCTGTCGCTCTTAGCAATTCTACTTGTGGTAACAATTGAATTGACTTGAACGATGTAATAACTGTTAGAATCTGAGTCATAATTGATGATGTTCGCTCCGCTTCCAGTAAGTGAAACTTCAGGAGTGACAAATCTATAAGTAGTATCTCCGTGAGTAGTCACGTAAGAAACATCTTTTACGGTACCATTTTCAACACCGTCAACATCGGTTGAATAATTGGTGGAGAATATTCTTGTCTTTAAATCAGAAGGCAAATCAGTTAATCCTGATGACTTTAAAAATATTCCATCAGTAACTAGATCGGTTGTCTTTAAATTTGACAATTCTAATTCTTTTCCGTGTTCGACAGGATAGGTATATCCACCGGTGTATTGAGATTCGAGAGATGAATCAGTCAAGTATTCGCTGTCGTGGATTTCGTCGATATCTAAGTCGATTTCGTCGGCTAGTGTGACGATGCCAAGGGAATCGAGCCAATCCGCTTCTTCGTCGGTGATATTTACGCCTTTCCACAATCTCGCTAAATCAGAAATATCTACATCGAGGACACTCTTATCTTCAATATACTTTTCAACATAGGCGTTGACTAATTTACTGGCTGATCCAGGATTGTCAGTATCGTCGGTGATTTTAACGATGGTTACATCTCTTGCATTGGTATTACCGATACTTGCGTATGATTGATCGTAGATGTACTTTGCGTATAAGTACTGGCGATAGATCATGGGTTTGTAGTATCTTTCAATATAATCGCTGTAATCCAAGTTGAAGATATCGTTAAATTCTTCTTCGACCGTTTCATAGTTATCAGGATCGATAACAATCTTGTTAGCTGCATTCTTAATATCATCTAAAGAATTAGAACCATCGGCGGTTTTGATGTCGTACATATCGCCAATCAACGATAGGGCAAATCTATATTCATCGAACTCGTTATCGGTTGAATACGATCCTGATGTTGCGGTTTCAATCATCTTTTCCTGATATTTTTCATTAAAGTCAGCATCGGATACAGCGTAGTCATCTACGAGATTTTCCTGTGCTAATTTATAGAGAATATTATCCAATGTTTGCGCGCTGACTGAATTGGAGTCAGAGATGTTGTCATAGACATCTTCGTACTGGTTATCAGTGATTGCTGACTGAATGTCAGAATCGCACTCGGATTGATCTAAGACATATTCATCGGAATTGGAAGGATAGTTCGTGATGGCATCATCGCAAGCAACTAACAGTGTCAGCGATGTGCATACGAGCAAAACTTTAGCTAGTTTCTTTGTGGTTTTCATTATTACATACCCTCCTTCAATGCCGCTGCAGAGGCTTTATTATTATTGAATTCTTCTATGTTGTTGTTGTTGAACGCATCAATTCCTTCTTCGACAGGAATTATTCTTTTAGCGTAATCATCGAATGTTTGGAGCAAGTACAAATAGTCTTCCCAATTTTCGTTGTACGCTCTTTCTTCAGATTCTTCTGTGGTAGCTCTTGTTGTCGAGATGTATTTAGTAATAGCTTCTTCAAGTTCATCGCTCATGCGCAAGCCGTGTTCATTGATTGCTTCGTCGAGATAGTATTCAAATTGTCTCAAAGAGAAATTGGAATCCATGGCTTTTACTGCCGTTTTTATGCTCTCAACTCTTTCGGTGTAAACATCCTTGTTTGTCGAATCGACAAAGTTAACAAATGTATCTTCATCATCTTCGGAACTTGTTGTTGAAGGAGTATCCAAAGTGTAGTAAGATTCAAGCTCTTCGTTCGTTGTTGTGAACGGATCTTTTTGAGCAACTATGAAGTGGATACCTTGATACCCTGAATCGCTTGTTCCGGTTCCGGCTCTCGTAACCAAGATGGGACGTCCCTCTTCATCGCACAAAATTTTCTTGGAAGAATCGATTTGTTGAAGAGCGGAGTAAACTCCAGTATCGTCAGCATCGAGAAGTTGTAAGTTGTCAGAAATTCCACTTACAGTTTGGAATCTACCACTAGAGGCAGCTTCGGTATAGTCCGAAGAATCGTAATAGTAAGAAGAATCATCGGTGTTTTCGTCTAAGAAAACAAATGAAAGCGAATGATTGTTAAAGTAATTGTTAAATAAGATGTTTCGAGGATAGTTGTACTCTTCGGCATCGCTGACAGGTTGACCATCAGCAGCGGTGGTTACATCGGCGTAGTAATCCAACTCTTTTACTGCAGAGTAAGGGATACCAAAAGCTTTTCCATCTATTTCATCTTGATAAGCAGAGACGATGTTTTCGTCGGTGGCAAATGTTTTATCGATGACAGTTTCTTTAGTTTCATCATCGATCTCAGGATTAAACATTGCATCGTATGTATATATACCGTACTTAAATTCCGAGACAAAAGTTGTCTTAGTTGACATGATACCTGCATCACCGAAGTTTGCAGCTGATGTAGTATCTTCAGATTTTGTTTGAGCAACAGTACCGAAGTCTTCACCGGTCGCCAGTCTTTCCACAACGTTTGCAATATCCTCGGCATCATCTTCCGAGATGGTCGCGTTATAGAGGTCGCTTGATGAAGCGTCGACTTTAACTAAAATGTGCTTGACGTGATAAGGTGAAGTCTCTTCGACGAACGAAGGGATGAATTCCTCCTCGTATCTGTCGTTGCTGTAGTATTCGTCTTCAGCCTTTGTTTGTTTTTGCTCGAGATAGTAGCTGTCTTCCAACTCATCGACATCATCGAAGCCTAGATCTTCCAAAGCGTTCTCAATTTCTTCACTCTTTGTCGTTCCGTTGGTGTCGGCTTTATCTTCACAGTCGCCGTAAAAATCTTCCATTAAATTATCTACAATCTGAGTCATCGTGTCAGTTGTAGGAATATCCGCTTCAATGATAGCCTCGTTGACTACATCGTATATTGCCTTAATACCAGCACTGGTGTCGATGCCATAACTCTCTTCGAATAATTCATCGGTAGTGTATGCTTCTCCGTTGAGATATAGCATAATGCCTTCTTCGTAATCGTACCCTTCTCCACAGGCGGTTAAAGAACCAACTGCTAAAAGGGATACAAGCGATAGCGTGGCTAAACGTTTGTTCATAAACTTCCTCCTTAGTATCAACTAACTAATGATATTATAAATACCCTGATTTTTCAAGGGAAAACAATAATAAGATAATATATACTAGTTGTTTAAAAAGTGCAATTATATGTGATAAAATCACCTTTGGTTAATTGCATTTAGCAGCACTTCGATTGAATATGTGACTCAATTGAACTAAAGTGACGTTGCTATGGTATCCACGCATGGATATTTATAGGTGCTTTTGCTTGTAATCTATGCATTAACTTATGTAGTATACTTAACGAAAGGTGAATGAGAACAATGGAACAATTAGTAATAAAAAACCTTCATGTTTCAGTCGAAGGAAAAGAAATATTAAAAGGATTAGATTTGACATTTAACAAGGGCGATATCCTTGCGCTTCTAGGTCCTAACGGTCATGGAAAATCGACGTTATTCAACGCGATCATGGGTCATCCTCGATACAAGATTACCGAAGGAAGTATCACAATTGATGGTGAAGACTTACTCGCAATGTCAGTAGATGAAAGATCGAAGAAAGGCCTTTTCATGGCTTTCCAAAATCCTCCTGAAGTCTCTGGCGTTGAAAACATGGATTTCTTCAAGCAAATAATCAATTCTCACCAAAAAGAAAATATAAAATTATTTGATTTTTACAATAAATTAAAGAAAGGCTACGAAGAGGTAAATCTCTCTGAAGATATGAATACACGCCACTTGAACGAAGGCTTCTCTGGCGGTGAAAAAAAGCGCAACGAAATTCTTCAAATGTTGCTTTTGAATCCGGAATTAGTCCTGTTGGATGAAATTGACTCCGGCTTGGATGTTGATGCTCTACAGCTCATTAGCAAGGCAATTAACAAACAGACGGATAAAGGGTCATCCTTTATCGTTATTTCGCACTATGCGAGACTGTATTCACTAATAAAACCTAATCGCGCCGCAATCATGGTCGATGGAAAGATTGTTGTCGACGGCGGAACAGACTTAATTAAAAAGGTTGACGAGCAAGGTTACGATTGGATTCGAAAAGAATTGGGTATCTCTCTTAAGAAAGAAGAGGATAAGCCCATTGTTCTAGAAAGCTGCGCTCTAAACAAGGCGGTAAAATAAATGAAGGAACTAGTAGTTAATAGCATCGATCAAATTCGACATGTTGAAAAGGGGAACGAAACCTACGGAATTGATGTGACTTGCGGAGCAATTCACTTTGACATTACCGTGGAAGAAAACGCGAGCCTTCGCCTTGAAATAATAAGAATCAAAAATCCTGTTTGCCCTGCAAAACTCGATGGAAAAATAAATCTCAGAAGGAACGCAAAGCTCGAAGTTGTCATGGTTGATTTTAATAAAGAAGACATCGATGTTGACATTCATTCAAATTTGCAAGAAGGAGCCAAGGCCAGTTATAAGGTCGCAGCGACCAGCAGTGGAAAAGCCAAGAAGGTATTCAATTTCCACATGTTCCATTTGGATCCGAGAACGACGAGTTCTGTCAAGATGGCAGGTGTTTTAACAGATGAAGCAGAACTACATTTTTTAGGTACATCTGATATTTTCAAGGGTTCAGTTAAAGCTAACACAAGACAGGAAGGTAAAATTGCTGACCTGTCAACTTCCGGAAAAGCAGAAGTGTCTCCAATTTTAAATATCGACGAGAATGATGTCGTCGCTTCTCACGGAGCTGCGCTGGGAAAGGTGCCCGATGCCAGCCTTTTCTACATGATGTCGCGTGGACTTACGAAAAAGGAAGCAACATCTCTTTTGACAATAGGATATTTGAAACCTTACGTCATGGAAATAAGCGATTCAAACATTCGCAATAGATTGCTTGGATACGTTGAGGAAAGGGGATTTATCGATGATTAATGCAAAGAAAATTCGCGAAGATTTCCCGATGTACAAGAATGTTCCTACCATGTCAAACCAACCTTTAGTGTACTTTGACAATGCGGCTACAACTTTCAAACCACAGCAGGTTATCGACGCTGCTGACGAATACTATAGATTTTTTTGCGCTAATTCTCACCGAGGTGATTACGAATTAGCACATACTGTTGACGTTAAATATGAAGAAGCCAGAGCGCGCGTCGCTAAGTTTATCAACGCTGAAACTAACGAAGTTGCATTCACTTCTGGAGCTTCGATGTCGCTGAATTCCATCGCATATGGTTTAGCTCCAATGCTCGAGGAAGGGGATGAGATTCTTCTTTCGGAAGCTGAACACGCTTCAAATGTACTGCCTTGGTTTTCCGTTGCGGATCAGCGAAGAGCAAAAGTCACCTATATTCCCTTGACTAAGGAGGGAAGAATAACTGTCGAAAACTTTAAAAAAGCTATCACTCCTCACACGAAGATTGTATCGCTCGCACAGGTGACAAACGTATTGGGATACGTTGTCGATATTAAGACTCTAGCGAAGATTGCTCACGAGCATGGATGTTTATTCGTGGTCGATGCTGCGCAGTCAGTTCCTCACATGAAGGTAGATGTCAAAGATCTCGACTGTGACTTTTTAGCTTTTTCCGGTCACAAGATGCTTGGTCCTACCGGAATAGGAGTTATGTTCGGAAAATATGAGCTTTTGAAGAAAATGAAACCTCTCATGTCCGGTGGTGGTATGAGTTCTCGCTTCGACACTTGTGGAGATATCGCCTACAAGATTCCTCCTATCAAATTTGAAGCAGGAACGCAAAATCTCTCGGGAGCTCTTGGACTTGCTGCGGCTTGTGATTACCTCGATAGCATCGGCATGGACAACATTAGAGAACACGAGACTAAATTGCGAAAAATGATGATTGACGGTTTGAAAAAAATTGGCAATGTCACTGTTTACAATGAGGGCGCCGAAAGTGGTATTGTCACTTTTAATATCAACAATGTCTTTGCACAGGATGCAGCATCTTACCTCAGCTATAAGGGAATAGCGGTGAGATCCGGAAATCACTGTGCACAGATTCTTCTATCTTTCTTGGGAACGGATGCTACAGTTCGTGCCAGTTTGTATCTATACAACACGGAGGAAGATGTTCGACAATTCGTAGAAGCTTGTGCCAGCTGCGGAGAAGGGGGGAATTTCTTAGATGCCTTTTTCAATTAAAGATAATCCCATGATGCTAAGGAGCATCATCATGGATCACTATCAATCTCCTCGAAATAAAAAAGAGACTGATGATCCGCGCTATTTAACAATTCATATGAAAGCGTCGAGTTGCGTCGACGATATATACGTTCAGATTCTCTATGAGAATGACATCGTTGTCGATTGCTTGTGGCACGGCGTTAGTTGCGCCATTTCCACTGCATCCACTTCCATCATGTCTGAGATGGTTAAAGGAAAGACAAAAAAAGAAGTGGAATACATAATGGACAATTACAACAAAATGCTTCAGGACCAGCCTTTTGATGAAGAGGCTCTCGGTGAAGCGATTGCTTTTATAAACACGAATAAGCAACCTTCGAGGATTGGATGTGCCACCATCGGTTGGCGCGGATTGAAGAATTTGCTCGAAGGTAAAACAGAGGAGGGTGAATAATATGAGCGAAAAAAAGAAAGATTATTCTGCTTTAGATATAGACCACTCTAAATACGATTTTAAAGAAAAGGACGTCTCGATTTACAAAACCCCACGTGGGTTGAGTGAAAAGACTGTCAATTTAATTTCCGATATGAAGCACGAACCAGACTGGATGAGAGAATATAGATTGAAATCTTTAAAGGAATTCTTCTCACATCACCAGCCTAACTTTGGTCCTGATTTATCATTTATGGATTTCCAGGATTACACATATTTCACACGTTTGATGAATAAGTCATCAAATTCCTGGGATGATGTTCCTCAGCAGGTTAAGGATACTTTTGAAAAATTGGGTATTCCCGAAGCGGAGAGAAAGTATCTCGCTGGAATTGGAACTCAGTACGAATCGGAAGCGGTTTATCACAACATGCTCGAGGAAGTTAACGAGAAGGGCGTTATCTTTACCGATACGGATACTGCTCTAAAGCTCTATCCCGATCTATTCAAAAAATACTTCGGAAAGATAATTCCATATACCGACAGCAAATATGCTGCGCTAAACGGTGCCTGCTGGTCTGGCGGTTCCTTTATCTACGTCCCTAAAGGCGTGACATTGGAAAAGCCGTTGCAGTCATATTTTAGAATTAACAACGAACGTTCTGGACAGTTTGAAAGAACAATTATCATCGTCGATGACGATTCTTCTCTCAATTATGTCGAAGGGTGCACAGCTCCGCAATATTCGAATGAGAGTCTTCACGTTTCAAGCGTGGAAATTTTTGTTGGAAAAAGAGCAAAATGCCGCTATTCGACAATTCAAAACTGGTCGACCAATATCATCAATTTAGTAACGCAACGTGCCATGGTTGATGAAGATGGCCTCATGGAATTTGTCGATGGAAACATCGGATCGGAAATTAATATGAAGTATCCATGCTGCATTCTCAAAGGTGATAGAGCCAAAGGTTCGGTAATTTCGATTGCTGTCAGTTCGAAGACACAGTTCCTCGATGCCGGTGCGAAGATGATACACTTAGGGAAAGAAACTAGTTCAAACATCATTTCTAAATCAATCGTCAAAGAAGGTGGTATCGCCAACTATCGCGGAACGGTTACGATCAATAAAAACGCTTCTGATTCCCGCGCTCACGTAGAGTGCGATACTCTCATGCTCGACGATTTATCAAAGTCAGATACGATACCGACAAATACTAATCTCAACAATTCTTCATTTATTGAACACGAAGCTACTGTTTCTAAAATTGACGAAGAGCAGTTGTTCTATCTCATGAGTCGCGGTCTTTCTAAAAAGGAAGCAACCAAGATGATCGTCATGGGATTCATCGAACCTTTTGCAAAGGAATTGCCGATGGAGTATGCGGTTGAATTAAATAATTTAATTCAATTTGATATGGAAGGCAGCATTGGTTAAAATGTTGAACTCATACGATGTCATAGTCGTCGGTGGCGGTCATGCAGGAGCGGAAGCTGCGCACGCTGCTTCGAAGATGGGAAAGAGGACGCTTTTGTTGTGCCTCAATATAAAGATGATTTCCAACATGCCATGCAATCCCCACATTGGTGGGTCAGCTAAAGGTATCGTCGTGCGAGAAATCGACGCTCTCGGCGGTTTGATGGGAAAGATAGCTGATCAAAATTACTTGCAAATAAAATTGCTGAACACCTCAAAAGGTCCTGGTGTTCAATCGCTGCGGGCTCAGGAAGATAAGATTACTTATCCTCGCGCGATGCAGGAAACCTTAAAGAAAATAGAAAACCTCGATATCGAGGAACACGAAGTTAAAGAAATTGTGACAAATTCCGACAACTCGATTAGAGGGGTGAAGATTGAAGATGGAAGAATAATAGAAGCCAAGGCAGTTATTTTGACTACTGGTACTCATTTGGAAGCGCAGATTTTTCGTGGAGATGACGTCAAGGATGAAGGTCCTGACGGAGAACCAGCGGCCCATGGACTGAGTAAATCTTTAAGAGATCACGGGATTGAGTTATTTCGACTCAAAACTGGAACTCCTCAGCGAATCGATCCGAAAACTGTCGATTTAGAAAAATTAGAACCTCAGTATGGAGCGAAAAAGGAACTTGCCTTTTCTTACGATACGAAAGAGTACGTTCCCTTTTCTCAACAGTGGCCTTGCTATCTTTGTTATACCAACGCAAAGACACATAAAATCATTCTTGACAATCTCGATAAGACTTCGATGTACGGTGGAATTATCACGGGAAAAGGACCGAGATATTGTCCTTCAATCGAGACCAAGCTGGTCACTTTTAAAGATAAGCCGAGACATCAGCTTTTCCTCGAACCAGAATCGAAAGAGATGGATTCGTGGTACCTACAAGGATTTTCCACATCCATGCCGGTTGATTTACAGGAAGAGATGGTTCATTCCTTGGTTGGATTCGAGCATGCGAAAATTCTTAAATATGCTTATGCTATCGAGTACGACGCTATTAAACCACTTCAACTGAATAAGCAGTTGATGTTGGTTAAAGTTCCTGGACTTTTCGGAGCTGGTCAAATAATCGGAACTTCTGGATACGAAGAAGCCGCGAGTTTGGGATTGATGGCAGCGATAAACGCTTGCTTATACATCGATGGCAAGCCTCCTTTTATTCTTCGGAGAAACGAAGCATACATTGGAATTATGATCGATGACCTTATCACTAAGGGAACCGATGAGCCTTATCGCTTGTTGTCTTCGCGCTCGGAATTTCGCCTGTTGACTCGCTCGGACAACGCAGATGTTAGATTGATGAAATACGGCTATAAGTACGGATTGAATTCGAAAGAGCGTTACGATGAGATGATGTCCAAAGAAAAGAAAATTCAAGACACCATAAGTCAAATTAAAAAGATTCACATTGGGAACAATGTGAAAATATCAGAATATGTTGTTTCTCTTGGCTTTCCTAAACCGAATACCTCTCTCTCATATTACAGCTTATTAAAACGCCAACCAGTCAAGTACAAAGAGTGCGTAAAACTCGATTCAAGATTGCCAATAATATCTGATGAATTGATAGAAAAAATGGAAATCTATGTCAAATATGAGGGGTATATAAAAATTCAACTAAAGGAAGCGGAGAAATTAAAATCCTACGATGATTATCCGATTCCCGACGGACTTGACTATTTGAACATGGACGGTCTCTCGCTCGAAGCGAGAGAAAAGCTGAACAAGATTAAACCGAAGACAATCGGTGTTGCTTCTCGCATTACCAATGTGCATCCAGCTGATATCAATGTTCTCTTACTTCACATCAAAAAAGCAAAAAAGAGTACAAAAAAAGACTTTTGATTTTACAAAAGTCTTTTTATTTTTGCTTAAACTGGTCTTCCATTTTCATCGACAACAACGACGTGATTTACGCCTTTGACTTCTTCAACCAGTATGGCTTCGACCCCGTAAGTCATCGTTTGGTCGATGAACGAGCAACCTTGGCACGCGCCTGATAGAGTGACGTAGACCGTTCCTGTCACCGGTTCGAAAGAATAATAATGTATATCGCCACCATCTTTGCGAATGAAGACTGCAAGTTTCTCTAGAACATCCTTTACTTGATTTTCTAGCTCAACATCTTTTTCTGCCATATATTCCCCACTTTCTCCTGTCTATTTAGATTTTTCTAAATTTATCAGGGATAACAATGTTCCTAGCATCAAGCCCATGATGATTATTGAATTCCACAAACCTGGACCATCCACAAACGAAAGTAAGACGAGGTGGCTGGTTATGCGTATCATGCAAAAGTACACGGTAGCAAAGACAAATGTTCCAAAACTCAAGATATTGACGAATCTCCCCAATCTTCCAAAGAGACCGATAAATCCAAAAATAGCTGGTGAAAAAACCGCAATTAACAAGAGGTATTTGGACCCGCTTCCCATACCTAGATAGTTGGATACAGTCGTTTGAGTCAGGCTTATGTAATCGTTCAAGATGAAAGCAGTATTATTTTCAAAATACAGCGTTGCAAAATAGCCGAATGCAGTCAATAAACCTAGTAAAAAAACTACAAGTGAGATTCCAATACTCGTTTTCTTGATTTTAATCATTAAGTCAAGTTCCTTCCTATGCTAGAACACATTAATATCTTAGAGTAATAGTTAAATTAAATCAACTTAATTGAATTCTTTTAGTGTCTCATAGATAATTATATATGTATTTAACATTACGTAAGATAAAGGTGTAATAAATCGTTTAGATATTTATTTATTTATTATATACTATTATATAACATGGGAGGCCCTATCGATGAAAAAGATTATCCAATCCATTAGAATACGCTCGTGGATCATATTTGCTATCGGAATGATTGCGCTCATTGTTCTAGTATTTTTAAACATATATGTCGAAGAACCAATCGAGGGGCTTTATTTCATCTTGGCGGTTAGTTTACTGACAATTTTTTCTGTTCATCAATTAGTTCTCTCTTACTATGAGAGTTTTAAGATAATTAACCTTAGGTACCTATCGAGTTTGAAAGCAATGGATATCGTTGGAAATGATATTGCTGTCGCATACGACTTTGGTGAAATTGGACTCATTGTCGTAGATGCAGAAGGAACAATATTGTGGATGAACGATTTGCTACACGACCGCGGATTCAACTTTGTCGATTACAAGATAGGAGAAGTTGCGCCCGAGTTGGAAGAAATATTTGAAAAGGGAGAAGAGACTTGCACTTTCCGATTTGAAAAGAAATACTACTCGGCAAAATACGTTAAAGAAGCGAGACTCTTCGTTCTTAAAGATATAACTAACTACGAGTCTCTTATCGAGTACAACAAGGCTCACGCCATGGTTATTGGATACGTTAATCTAGATAACTATGCGGAAATGCTCACCAATAACGATTTGGAAAAGACCGAAATCGACGGTCTTGTTCGCAAGGATATCATCGATTATTTCAATCGCTTCAACTGTTTGATTAAACCTATTCGAAAGGATTATTACATGGTGATTCTTTCCCGCGAGGAATTCTCCAAGATGATTGATGATGAGTTTTCTATCATCAAGACAATCAGCTCTAACTACAATAAGCAAAGTTTAACTTGCTCTCTAGGCTTTGGCTATGGACGAGATCAAGTTGTTAAAAACAACGATCTCGCTCTTTCCGCTTTAGATGTATCGCTTTCGAGAGGTGGAAACCAGTGCGTTGTCGCGCCATTTGGAGAGAGTATGAAGTTTTACGGTGGGGGAAATTCTGAGTCTCGAGGATCGAGCAACAAGGTGAAGATTAAGATCTATGCGAGCTCATTTGTCACGGCTGTTAAGCATGCTTCTAATGTCATCATCGTTCCGCATGCGAACGCGGATATGGACGCGATAGGAGCCTGTTTGGGCGTATATTCAATTTGTAAATCAATTTCGAGCAAGGTGACCGCTAACATTGTCTTTGACAATCAGTCGGTCGAGCCAGCGGCTGATGCTGCTGTTCGCGCAACATTGGATAAATCTTTTTTCACTGACGTTTTTGTCTCATTTGCCGATGCCAATGATTTGAAAGAGGAAAACACCTTGATTGTTGCTGTCGACCACAATCGCCCGAGTTTATCTATCTATCCCGATTTGTACAAAGGTACGAAAAATAACTTTGCTGTAATTGACCATCACCGAATATTGGATGAGAAGTTCGACCATCCGCTTTTCTCGCACATCGACTCATCGTCTTCATCTACCTCAGAAATATTGGCGATGTATATCGATACTCTCCCGTTCAAGGTGGATATTTCACCAGCGATTGCGACCATTATGCTTTCGGGTATATATCTCGATACGGAGAACTTCCGCGTTAAGACACATATATTAACTCACGAGGCAGCTATCGTCTTGATTCGACTGAACGCTAGCGAATCGCAGGCGAGGGAATTTTTGAAGGAAAATTACGAGCAGTTTGTTATCAAATCGAAGATACTATCAAATTTGGAGACGTATAAGTACGGAGTTATTATTGCTAGAAGCGACGAAGATGAGATAGTTAATTCCTCTTTGCTGGCGAGTGTTTGTAATGAACTCAAGGGAATTGAATCGACCAAAGTTTGCTTTGGAGTTGGAAAGATCAGTCCGGATACAATCTATATTTCCAGCCGCGGAAATGGTAAAGTGAACTGTGAACTGCTGATGCAAAAGCTTGGTGGCGGTGGACATTTCTCTGCAGCAGCAAGTGTGTTGAAGGATATGACTATCGATCAAGCAATTGATAAATTGAAATTTGTAATTAGAGAATACTTAGATTCAGCCACACAAAATGAAGTGGTTGATGAATACGAAGAGGAGGAAGAATAATGAAAGTATTGTTGATCAAAGATTTAAAGAAAGTTGGTAAAAAGGGACAAATAGTCGAAGTTTCTGATGGATATGGTGCCAACTATGTTATTCCTCAGGGATATGGAAAATTCTTAAATGATGAAGCTTTGCGTGAATATCGTCAAAATCTCGCTCAGGAAAAGGCGATGGAAGAGCAAAGAATCAAAGAAGCAAAAGAAGTTGCAGCTAAATTGAACAGCATCGAATTGAAATACGAAGCAAAAGCTGGTAAATCTGGAGCGATGATTGGAACAGTTTCAACTAAGCACATCGCTGAAAGACTTAAGAGCGATTACGATATAACCATCGATAAGCGTAAATTTATCGACAAGTATCCGATCAACGCCTTCGGATTAACAAAATTAAAAATTGAACTATACAAGGGAGTTGTTGGTATAATTACAGTAAGAGTAGTTGAGAAAAAGCAATATGGAAAGCAATGAAACTTACGTAGAAGAGAAAGCCTTGCTTGGGGCCTGTATCTCGAGCAAAGAGATGTATTATAAGATTAGTTCGCGCCTCGATGCGGAAGATTTTCAATTGCCCGCCCATCGAATTATTTTTGATAATATTCAAGAACTATTCAATAGCGGTGAAGCTATTAATAGCATGATATTTAACGATTATCTAAAAAAGAAAAAACTCATGCAAAGAGTCGGGGGCGAAAGCGCCATGATGGAGATTTATTCATATGATCCCCTCCCCGACGAAGTTGACTATTACATCAATACAGTTAAAGATAAGGCTCTTTCAGTTCGTTTTTTTGACTTGCTCAGCACGATAGAATCGGATTTTAAAAATAAACCGGTTCCGGACATATCCGAGTTTATCGGTGATGCGGAAAGAAAGATAATCAACCTTGCATCCAAGCGTAGAGTATCAGATTTCAAAACGACGGAAGAAGTTGTTAAATCCTTGCAATTAAAGATTGAAGATGACTTTAAGATGCGACAAAGATTAAATATCACTCAGCCTTATATGACCGGATATCCAACTGGATATGAATCGATCGATCGCATGACGGGGGGATTTCACCCTGGTGATTTGATGATATTAGCCGCTCGTCCAGGTGTTGGAAAGTCAGCTCTTGCTTTGAATCTCGGTCAAAAGATGGCGGAGGGTGGAAGACCAGTTGCTATTTTTTCTTTGGAAATGTCGGCTGAACAAAATATTTTAAGAATTCTATCCATGGAGTCAGATCTTTCAACGAATGAGATTCAAGCGATGAAATTTGATGAATTAGGTGGTAACGAAAAGGCTTTTAAACTACAAATCGCCATCAATAAAATAAACAAGGAAAAGATTTATATCGACGATACATCCGCTTTAAGATTGTCGGATATTGTTGTCAAGACGCGAAAATTAAAAGCCGCTGAACCGCAACTTGGTCTAGTTATAATCGATTATCTTGGATTGATTACTGCTCCCGGAAGAGGAAACTCATCCAGCCGTCAGCAGGAAGTGTCAGACATCACGCGCGGATTGAAGACGCTGGCGAAGGATTTGGAAGTCCCTATTCTTTGCCTTGCCCAGCTTTCCCGTGGCGTCGAACTAAGAAAGGTTCACAAACCAATTCTTTCTGACTTGAGAGATTCCGGATCGATCGAGCAGGATGCCGACATGGTTTTCTTTATATATCGGGCTGACTACTATAAAAATGAACAAGTTGAAGACGATGAGAAACCTGGTAGGTATCGCAAGCAGGCTCCGCAACCGGAACCTGAGGTTACTTCTTACGAGCAAAATGATGGATTCTCTCCCACCACTTTAATCCTGTCGAAAAATAGATCGGGACGAATCGGAGAGATGGATTTTCAATTTGATAAAGTACACTGTCGTTTCAACGCAGTGGACAACACTATATCCGAGGACGACTTTTAATGAAATACTGCACAATATCATCGGGATCGAAGGGGAATTCCATACTTGTATATACCGACAACACCGCAATTTTGATCGACTGTGGAATCACTAAGAAGAAACTGTTAGCTGGTCTTTCTAGCTGCGGATTAGGCTTGGGGAAGATTGAAAAGTTGCTAATTACCCACGGACATTCTGACCATATCTCTGGAATAAGATTTATCCCTCGCGATAAGTGGATGGTAAGTCGCGATGTCTTAGATGATGAGTTGGAGGAGGAACATTACTTTGAACCTTACGTTCCCTTTCAAGTTGGTGATTTCAACATCCGTCCAATTCCTCTTAGTCACGACGCGAAAAACACAACTGGTTTTATCATTGTGGCCAATGGTGAGACCTTGGTTTATATTGCTGATACTGGCTTTATTTCTGACCGAGCTATCGAGTTAATCACTGGTGCGGATTACTATTTAATGGAAGCTAATCACGATACCAAAATGCTTTATTCCTCAACTCGCCCCATGTATTTAATCAGAAGAATACACTCTGATCGCGGGCACTTGGATAACATAGCCTCGGCCTGTTACCTTTCGCTAGCGATAACTGAAAAGACCAAGGAAGTAACTTTAGTTCACCTTTCTGATGAATGCAACGAGCCGAGTAAGGCAATTGAGGCATACGAGAAAGTTATGGTAGCTCAACTTGGAAAAGTGCCTGATGTCAAACTCCGCTGTGCTTCTATTGTGAATATGGTCAAAGGAGGCGACTGAGGATGAAGTTGCGCTTTATCCTTGTTGGCAAGGCAAAGGAGCCCTATTACAAACTAGCTTATCAAGAATACACAACCAGAATCTCAAAATATGCAAAAGTAAAACTCGATTTTGTCAGTGAGACTCAACTGAAAGATAAGGCGAGTCAAACTGAAATAGTTCGAGCTTTGGATGAGGAAGCAGATAGAATTCTAAGTACCATCAAGCGAGATGACTATGTTGTCCTTCTCGATTTACACGGAAAAAACATCTCTTCCGAAGAGTTAGCAAGTCTCATTGACAGAGAATGCACGCGTGGATTTTCCAGCTTCGTCTTCATCATTGGAAGTTCCTATGGTGTGTCAAATAAGTTGCGTTCTTCCGCTAATTTCAAATTATCTCTATCAAAGATGACCTTTACTCATCCAATGACTTTGGAAATTATACTTGAACAAGTTTATAGAGCATTTAAAATCAACAATAACGAAACTTACCACAAATAGAAAAGTGGTAAGTTTTTAATATGTAAAATGAATTTCCGCAATCGGTGGTTCCTAAGCATGTAATAAGTTTTGAAAAGATTAAAGGTAATATCATTAAACGGATTTTTCTCTAGAGTGTAAATCATCTCACAGGCTATTTAGATTAGTTGTCTATAAAGTTAAAAAAGTATTAAATATTATAAAAAAACCGATAATAACATAGTATTACCGGTGTTGTATTCAAATTGGCTGGGGTAACTGGATTCGAACCAGTGAATTGCAGATTCAGAGTCTGTTGTCTTACCGCTTGACTATACCCCAAGCACGTTTAATTATACAAAATAATTAACTGTTATATC
>Ga0172378_10000701_pt1 | contig 29780 bp, 18 predicted proteins | sample GrowelOW332metaG_FD_119755 | JGI IMG/M metagenome (GOLD analysis project Ga0172378, IMG submission 119755) | Groundwater microbial communities from an aquifer near a municipal landfill in Southern Ontario, Canada - Pumphouse #3_1 metaG | ecosystem: Environmental > Aquatic > Deep subsurface >...
AACCCCTTAATAGGAGAAGAGAGCTCCAGAGGAGAACCGAAAAAATAGCTGTTAGCAAAATGTTAATTTTGCGTGTCAGCGTTATTTTTTTTGGTGCTACCCCAGTACTTTTGCGTACCCGCTTGATTTTTTTGGTGTCACCCCCGTACTTCGTAATCAACACTCAAAAGACAAAGTCCATTTGGTGGCAAAGTTTTGCCAGCATAGCTTCTGTTCTTACTTTCCAAAATTTCCAAAATTTGTTCTGGTTTAATTTTGCCGACTCCAACATCAAGTATTGTTCCAGCAATTATTCGCACCATATTATGCAAAAACCCATTTCCGCAAATATTTAATTTGTATAAATCATTTTCTTTTGTAAGATTGCATGAATAAATTGTTCGTTCGCAATTTTCTTTTTTGCTTTTTGACACAACAAATGAAGAAAAGTCATGTGTACCCTCAAACAATTTTGATGCTTTTTTCATCAAGTTTTCATCAACTTCAAATGGAACTCTGAGAGCATATCTTTCTTTAAGTGGAGAGCGAATTTGACCACAAAAAAATGTATACTCATATGTTTTTCTTTTTGAAGAAAATCTTGCATGAAAATCGTCAGGCATTTGAGCACAACTAATCAAACTAATGTCGCTTGGCAAAAGGTAATTTGTTGCATATGGCAATCGTTCAAAATCAAAATTTCGTTCACATGTAAAAGAACACACTTGTGCTTTTGCATGAACACCTTTGTCCGTTCTTCCACTCGCTTCAAGTTTAATATGCTCTTTCAAAACATCAGAGAGTGTTTTTTCAACAATCTCTTCAACTGTTCTTTTTCCCTCTTGAGTTTGCCAACCAAAAAAATCCGTTCCATCGTATTCAACAATAAGTTTCAAATTATTCAAATTTTTTCTCCAAGTTTTGAAATCGCAAGCAAAAATTCTCTACGCTGTTTTGCTTCTTTTTCTGCTTCTTCAAAAAGTTCTTTTGCCTCTTCAGGAAATTGTTTAAGAATTGAAGCAAATCGGTTTTCACCTTTCAAAAATTCAGCATAAGGAATTGTTGGTTCGCCACTATCAATTTTTAAAGATGGTGAAGATTGTGGATTAAAGCGGAAAAGTTGCCAATATCCACTTTGTACAGCCTTTTTCATTTCATCTTCAGAATTTGTAAGATTGTAGCCATGATTTATGCAAGGAGCATATGCAATAATCAAACTTGGACCGTCAAAAGCTTCAGCTTCTCTCATTGCTGAAATTGCTTGCACCATATTTGCTCCCAAACTAATCTCGGCAACATATGCATTTCTGTGAGCAACTGCAATCATTGCTAAATCTTTTTTGCGTGTATTTTTTCCAGCTGTTGCAAATTTTGCATAACTGCCCTTTGGTGTTGATTTTGAGCTTTGTCCACCTGTGTTGGAATACACTTCAGTGTCGAGCACCAAAATGTTTACATTTTGATTTGAGGCAAGAACATGATCGAGTCCGCCAAAGCCAATGTCATAAGCCCAGCCATCTCCACCAATAATCCAAACATTTTTTTTAACAAACAAATCTTTATCAATCAAAAGAGTTTTGGCTTTTCCACTTTTCTCTTTTTCAAGCAGTTCAGTCAAAATCTTGACTTCACCATTCAAAAGTGAATTTTGATTTTCAACAAATTTTTCTAATAATTTTTTAAGTTCATCATTTTCAATTTCAGCAAGTGCTTCTTTGGTTGCAACCGCCAAATTTTGTTTTCTTTTTTCATTTGCAACACTCATTCCAAAGCCAAATTCAGCATTGTCTTCAAACAAACTGTTTGCCCAAGATGGTCCAAAGCCGTCTTCATTTTTTGTGTAAGGACAAGAAGGGAACGAGCCACCATAGATGCTTGAACAACCTGTGGCATTTGCAACAATCATGTTTTCACCAAAAAGTTGAGTTGCAAGTTTTATGTATGGAGTTTCACCACAACCAGCACATGCACCAGAAAATTCAAATAATGGCGGAGCAAATTGCACTCCTTTTGGTGAAGTAAGTGGAAAAGGAGATTTTTCTTTTTTTAGTTTAACTGAATATTCATAATTCATATTTTCTGTTGTAAAAACTGAGTCTGTGTCAACCATTTCAAGTGCTTTGTTTTTCGCAGGACAAACATTTTTACAAACTCCACAACCAGTGCAATCAAGTGGGCTGACTTGAATTTTGTACTGACAACCGTCAACTCCCATAGCTTTCTTTGTTTCAAAACATTGTGGTTTATCTTTCAAATTTTCTTCTTTAACAAGAACTGGACGAATGCACGCATGAGGACAAGCCATAACACACATTCCACATTGAATACAGTTTTCTGGAATCCATTTTGGAACAACTTCGCCAATTCCTCGTTTCTCAAATTTTGTTGTTCCAGATTCAATGACACCACTTGGAACAAAAGAAGAAACAGGCAAAGAGTTTCCTTCAAGAACGGCAATAGGTTTCATGATTTTTTCATAAAACTCATTTGTAATGTTCTTTGTAATTTTTCTGTTGTCTTCATTGCCTAGTTTACTTACATCAATTTCTTTAAGGCTTTTTGTTGCAGCTTTAATTGCTTTAACATTTGATTCAATAACCGCTTCACCCTTTTTTGCATAGGTCTTTTTAACAGCTTCAATCATTGCTTTTTCGCATTTTTCATATGGCATAATATTAGTTATCAAAAAGAAAGCTGATTGCATAACAACATTTATTTTTCCCGTTAAGCCAGCCTTTTGAGCTTCTAATGATGCGTCAATTGTAAAAAATCTTGCATTCTTTTTAACGAGTGTTTCTTTAAAATATTTTGGAAGAAATTTTGAAAGTTCTTCGCCAGTTCTTTCAGTGTTCAAAAGAACAAGTCCATTTTGCTTCAAACCTTTCAAAATATTGTATTGACTAAGGAAATTTTGATTGTGGCAAGCAATGAAATTTGCATTTACAACATTGGAACAAATTCTAATTGGTTTATCACTCATTCTTAAATGAGAAATTGTGATACTTCCACTTTTTTTGCTGTCATATTCAAAATAACCTTGAACATATTTTTCTGTGTAATTACCCAAAATTTTGATGCTGTTTTTGTTTGCTCCAACAGTTCCATCACTTCCAAGCCCATAAAATTTGCATTCAAACATATCACTATTTTCTTCTTCAGGCAAAATCTCAAGAGAAAGATTTGTTACATCATCAACAATCCCAACTGTAAAAACTTTTTTGGAATTAGAAGATTTCATGTTTTCAAAAACTGCTCTAACGCAGGCAGGAGAAAAATCTTTTCCGCCAAGTCCATATCTACCCCTCAGAAGCTTTATGTTCCTTGAAGAAAGTGCAACAGAAACATCAACAAAGAGTGGCTCTCCGAGAGCATTGGCTTCTTTTGTTCTGTCAAGCACACTAATTGTTTTAACCGATGATGGCAAAACATCAATTAATGCTTCAGCATTAAACGGACGGTATAAGCGGACTTTAACAAGTCCAACCTTTTCACCCTTTGCGTTTAGTTCGTCAACAACATGGTGAGTTGTTTCAGCACCACTGCCCATAATGATAACAACATTTTCAGCATCTTTTGCTCCATAATATTCAAAAGGCGCATAATGTCTTCCAGTAAGTTTTTCAAGCTTTTCCATTGACTTAACAACATTTTCATAAACCTTTGAATATGCCGTGTTGCATGCCTCTCTATTTTGAAAAAATACATCTGGATTTTGAGCTAGTCCTTGCTGACAAGGATTGTTAGGTGTCATTGCTCTTTTTCTAAAAGAAGCAACTTTGTCAAAAGGAAAAATGCTTGCCATTTCTGCATAACTTATATCTTGAATTGTAGAAATTTCATGTGAAGTTCTGAATCCATCAAAAAAATGAATGAAAGGCAAACTGCTCTCAAGTGCGGAAATATGTGCAACAAGTGCCATATCCATGCACTCTTGTGCATTTGATGAAACAAGCATGTTAAATCCTGTTTGCCTGCATGCCATAACATCAGAGTGATCACCAAAAATTGAAAGAGCATGAGTGGCAAGTGCCCTAGCTGAAACATGCATAACCATAGGCAAAAACTCACCTGCAATTTTGTACATGTTTGGAATCATCAAAAGTAGACCTTGACTTGCCGTGAAAGTTGTTGTCAAAGCACCACCAAGCAAACTGCCATGAACAGCACCAATTGCTCCCGCTTCAGATTGCATTTCAACAATTTTTAATGTGTTTCCAAAAACATTTTTTATGCCTGCAGTTGCCCATTCATCGCAAAGCTCCGCCATGTTTGAACTTGGTGTAATTGGATATATTGCTGCACAATCACTTAGTGCATATGCAACAGATGCCGCCGCCGTGTTTCCATCAATAGTTTTTTTCATCATTCCTCCTAGCCATTTAAGCAAAGTATAACTTCATAAACTGGTCATAGTCAATTAATTTAATCACTAGTTTTATGCTTAACAATTTCTTGAGCAAGATTTTGCGTGATACCTTTAACAGCAACAAGTTCATCAATACTAGCTGAAAAAACTTTTTCACTTGTTCCAAAAATTTTAAGTAGAGCATCTTTTTTTGCTGGTCCAATTCCGTTTATATCATCAAGTGGACTTTTAAGCATGTTTTTTGCTCTTAGTTGACGGTGAAAAGTGATTGCAAATCTGTGTGCTTCATCTCTGATTTTTTGAAGGAGCAAAAGTTCAACACTGCCCCGCCTTAGCATAACCAATTTTTGTTCTTTTCCAACAAACACTTCTTCAAATTGTTTAGCAAGACTTGCAAGTGCAATTCCAGTAGTTCCACTTGCTTCAAGTTCATGCGTGGCACTTGTTAATTGTCCTTTTCCGCCATCAATCAAAATTAGATTTGGTTTTGTGCTGAAACTTGCCATGTTTGAGTTTAAATTTTTAAGTCTTCGCCTAACCGCTTCAGCGATGCTTGCAAAATCATTAGGACCTTCAATGGAACTGATTTTGAATTTGCGATAATCTTTCTTTTTAGGTTCGCCATTTTCAAACACAACCATACTCGCAACTTTCATAACACCGCTTGTGTTGGAAATGTCAAAACATTCAATTCGTTTTGGCACTTCTTCAAGATTCATGGCATCTTTAAGCCTTTCCATTGCTCCAATTGTCTTTGCCCATTTTGAACGCTCTTTTGTTATGCTTTTTTCCAAATGGTCTTTCGCGTTTTTCTCAGCAAGATTAAGAAGCGATTTTTTAATTCCATTTTTTGCCACATGAAAATTTACTTGCTTTCCTGCTTTTTCAAACAAAAATTTTGAAATAGGCTCAGTTGAAAGTTTTTCTTCCCCAATAACAACTTCAGATGGCACAACATTAAGTTCATAGAACTGAAGCAAAAATGAACTTAAGGCTTCATGCTTTTCAAGGCTCGCATCAAGTAAATTGAAATTTTGAATACCCAAAATTTTTCCACCCCTAACACTCACAACGCAAATTGCTGTTGAAAGAGAATTGCTTTCACAAGCAAAAATATCTAGTGAAATATCTTTAGGAAGCTGAGCAACAACTTTGCTTTTAATTCTGTTAAGCATTCTCAGTCTTTCCCTAATAAGAATTGCCATTTCAAAATTTTCAGTTTCAGAAGCTTTTTGCATTTTTTCTTCAAGTGTCTTCGTGACAAGACTATCATTGCCATTCAAGAAATCAATGACATTAAATATAATTTTTTTGTAATCTTCGGCTGAAATTCTACCAGTGCAGGGAGCAAGACATTTACCAAGCAAAAAATTTAAACATTCTCTTTTTGCTTTTTTTTCTCCAAGAGCAAGCTTGCAAGTTCTAAGCGGAAAAGCACTTTCAATAACAGCCATAATTTCCCAAACATTTACGCCGGCAAAATAAGGGCCAAAATACCTTGCACCATCACTAGTTACTCTTCTAACAACTTCCAGCCTTGGAAAAGGCTCTTTAAGGTCAATTTTTATGTATGGACTTGCTTTCCCATCTTTAAGCAAAATGTTGTAAAAAGGCTGATATTTTTTAATCAAATTGCTTTCTAGCGCTAAAGCATCAAATTCGCTTAAAGTAATAAAAAAGTCAAAGTCCACAATTTTTTCAACCATTGCTTGAACTTTAAAAAGTTTTTTTGAATTACTGAAATATTGAGTAACTCTTTTTTTTAAATTTTTTGCTTTTCCAACATAAATCACCTGACCGCTTTCGTTTCGCATGATATAAACCCCAGGTTCTGTGGTGATTGTTTCAAGCTTTTGTTTTGCAAATTCACATAATTTCATCTTTTTTATTATATACCAATCAGCATAAAAAACAAAAGAAAAAATAGATACTGGGGTGGTTATTGGGAGGGAAACCAAAAAAAAAGAGAGCTAGCAAAACAACAGTTTTGCGTACCCTCGTATTTTTTTGGTGTCACCCCAGTAGTTTTGCGTATTTGCGTTATTATTTTGGTGTCACCCCAATAAACTTTTTATCTTGAATGACCACCGCCACCACCAAATCCACCGCCAGAAAATCCGCCACCAAAGCCACCACCGCCAAATGTACCTGAACCAGAACTATTTTGTGGGCGCGCAAAAGTTGCAATTTTCATATGGGTATTCATTCTTGAAATGGCACTAATAGCAAGATATGTGTTTAATCCCCTGTCTGAAGAGAACCAAGCAGGATTGCTAATTGCAATTTTTTCAAACTTTTTAATCCAAATGTCAGAAACATCTAAAGTGTAAGCAAAAGGCAAAACCTCAAAAAATGCCTGAGGATTTTCTTTAACAAGCATTTCTAGTCTGTCCTTTTCTGCCACTTCAATAAAATGTTTTAATCCAAGAAGAGAACCAAGTTCTTTTGAAGATTTGTCAAGTCTTGTTGAAAGGCTTGTTCCAAGATACAAACAAACAAAGAAAGTGGCTTCACCAAACAAGACAAGAAGAATAGGGTTTCCAAAAGTTTCTCCATTAAATAATATGCACGAAACAATCACTGAAATTAGTTGCAAAACAAATATTGAAATGCTTATCATTGAAAACAATTTTTTACGACTTGTGTATTCATAGTTGCTACTTAAAAGTGCAAAAGTGCTTGTGAAGAAACTTAAAATGAAAATTAGAATCAATGAAACAAGAGTAAAACCAGTGTTTAGCATAAGAGAAGCATAACCAACTGAGCAAGCAACACTTAAAGCTCCAAGAAAAAGAATTAATAATTGTGAAGAGATTGATTTTTTGCTGAAATATTCACCACTTTTTTGTGCTGGAAGAGTCATTTTGATTCTTTCAACTGGAATGCTTAGTGTGTAATCAAGGCTACCAAGTTCAACAGTGTCCCCACTTGTAAAAATTGCATTAAATAGTGGCTTTTCATAAGATTTAAAATCATATTCTTTGACTTCTGTGTTTTTTGTGAGCCAAGTTTTGTTATCTTCTTCTTTGATTGAAAGATACCCTTTGTTTGCCCAATAAACAATGAAAGAAGCAATATCTTCAGAGTCAACATGTCCGTCCAAAAGATACCCTGCCTCGCAAGGGTTCATACCTTTTGGAGCAGAAAATTCAACCACTGGTGTAACAACAAATTTGGTGTCAGTTTTGGCTTTTACAATAATACATATCAAAATAATGAGTGCAATAATTGCCAAAACAACATAAGCTAACAAATCAGGTCTTGGAACAAGTGAAAAATATCCTTCTTCCAGCTGGGCTTTAAGGGTGATGCCATTAAAAGCTTCAAGGCTAGAATATGAACCACTAAGAGTTTTGTTTATAACTGTCAATGTTTCACTAGGAATATTAGTTTCGCCATTTGCCCCAACATAAACATAAAGATTGTTGTTTACTTCCTTAGGAAAATTAATTGTCCAATTTATATTAGAAATGCCACAAGCCCAATCAGTTCCAATAATATTGTAATAAAATTCATCAAACTGTGAAATGCGATCATTACCAAGTGAAACAGAATAGGAGATTACAAAAGTTTTTGTTGTGCCACTTGGATACATCAAACTGCCGTCGTATCCAATATCCAGAAACAAATAACCGTTTTCTTCAACTTCTTCAAAGTCAAGACTAAGATTACTACCATTTTTAATAGTTATATTGTCGTAGCTAAGATTGTAACGCATTTGTTTAACTGTGCCATTAATGTTTCGAGTCACAATTGAATAAAGTGGAAGAGATCTAACAAAAACTGAACGGGTTCGCAAAAAATTGACATCAATCTCTTCTCTTAATGAAACAGTGTTTGTCAAATCAACTGTGGCAACAACATCATAACCTGTAATAGTAATTGCAGTGTCAATGTCTTGTGCATAAGAAACAAACTTTTCACTTATTGCAAAACAAGAGAAAATCGCTAAAATTAAACAAATTGTAAAAAATATTCTTTTCTTCATATTTTCCTTTTATTATTAACTATCAAAAATGGGGCTAAAAACAAATTTATTGCCCCATCTTCCACTTTTAAGACAAAAGATAATCAAGAAAAATCAACTTTTATTGCTTTTCTTTCACTAACATCATCAACAACAAAAAGATTTTTCTTTTCAAATCTATACATGTTTGCAATGACTGAAGAAGGAAAAACTTCTCTTTTTGTGTTATATGCCTTGACAGTTCCATTATAATATCTACGGCTGTCAGAAATTTCTTTTTCAATTTCTTGTAAACTGCTTGTCAATTCAGAAAAGTTTTTGTTTGCCTTCAAATCAGGATAGCTTTCTGAAAGAGCAAACAAAGTTTTAAGAGCTCCAGTAAGTTGATTTTCTCCAGCAATTTTTTCACCATTGCTAGTTGCACTCATCGCCATGTTACGAGCTTTAATAACATTTTCTAATGTTTCTTTTTCGTGCTTTGCATAACCTTTGACAACTTCAACAAGATTTGGAATGAGATCATATCTTTTCTTCATGAAAACATCCATTGTAGAAAAGCCTTCATCTGCATGATTTCTGAGAACAATCAAATTGTTGTAAACAGAAATTCCATAAAGAATAAGGGAAATGATGATAAAAGCAATCACACCTAAAACAATCCAACCAATCATATTTTTACTCCTTTTTATGTGATAATTATATTTATATATTAAACAATTGTCAAATAATTAACTAACCTTATCATCAAAAAATTATTATTCTACAAATTTATTTATTTTTTTCCATTTTTTCAATTTGTTTTTCAATAATTTTTACTGTTTCATCAAGTGAAACATTTTCAATTACCAAATCAAAGTTTTTGGAAAATCCTAGTTCCATATCAACTCTTTCCATTCGTTTTTGAATGCTTTCAAGGCTTTCTCCTCTGCCCTTGAGCCTTTCAACAAGTTTTTCTTTTGGAGCGTTAAGAAAAACAGAAAGCACAGGAGTGATTCCCGACAAAAGTTTTTTGTAAGTAATTTGCCCTTTGACATCAATATCTTTCAAAAGTGTTTTACCACTGTTTATACTTTTCAAAAACAATTCTTTGTCGCTTCCATACCAGTTGCCGTGAACATCTTCAAATTCAAGCATTTCCCCGTTTGCAATTTTTCTCTCAAATTCTTCTTTAGAAACAAAGTCATAAACTTTTTTGTCATCTTCATTTCGTGGAGTCCTTGAAGTCATTGTTTTGTGAAGAGCAAAATTTTTATTTCTTTTAATGAGTTCAATTATTACTGTATTTTTTCCAACTCCACTAGGTCCAGCCATAATAATAAACATACATTTTCTCCTTGTTTAGCTAAATCAATTATATTATTAGTACTATCAGAAAGATTAAATAATAAGCATAGTATAAATTTTATCACATTTTTTTTAAGTTGTAAATTTTTATTCTATTTACCTATATTAATTCTGATATGATTCCTATAAAATCTTCATTTTTAAAATAAAATTATTTAAGAAATTTTTAGTATATTATGTTGACATTTATTTGAATTTTATATAATATTATTTATGAGGAGGGGTAATATGGAAATGGTTGGCACAGCAATACTCAATCCAAGTGCAATAATCTTCGGAAAATATAATTTGTCCGAAGATTGTTCAATTAATTGTCTAGACGCTTGTTCTTGCACTGGAAATGACCCTTGCTAATTATCGGAAAAATGGAAGAAGTGTGTGCAAACGCACTTCTTCCATTTTTTTAACAACAAATGAAGGAGAAAACATGTTTAAACCAAGTATATATAATATTATACACATGAGCACAAGCGGTAAAAAATATTTGTATAACTCTCGCACAAAAGCAAGTATGAATATTAACAATGAATTAAATCTTTCATTTTTAGAAAATATGAATGATTTTGATAAATTAAATTTAGAAAATAAAAAAATGCTTATAGATAATGGCTTTTTTATTCCTGAATCAACTGATGAACTCGCAGAGGTATCCTATTTGTTTAACGATATTTATTTTGAAGATGATCAGTCAACAATTGTGTTAGTTCCCACTTTGCGATGTAATTTCAAATGTCCTTATTGTTTTGAAAAAGGTCATTCAACCGCAGAAGAAAACCCGCATTATTTTGAAATTTTAAAGCAACACTGCGACAAATATTTTAAACATAAAAAATTTGTTAAACTATCTTTATTTGGTGGCGAACCATTAATATTAGCAGACAAAATGTTTGATTATTTAGAATATGTTTTACAAGATTCAAAGAAAAATGATTATAAACTTTTAACAAACATAACAACAAATGGTTCTCTTTTAACTGAAGAAATAATCGAAAAATTAAAAAGATACAATTTAACTTCTTTGCAAATCACATTAGATGGCAACAGAGAATCACACAATAAAACCAGAATATATCATGACGGACGACCTTCTTTTGATATTCTTATAAATAATATAAAAATGTTGCTAGACAAAACAAAAGATTATGACTTTGAATTTATATTAAGAATAAATTTAATTAATAGAGAACCTGATAGTTTGGTAGATGTTTTAAATTGTTTTGAACAACAATATAGAGATAGAATCAATGTCATGATTCGCCCTGTTTACAACACGAAAGATTATCATGAAAAAAACAGCAATGATAAATCTGAATTGGAACAGTTTTACAATGTTGCCGAACAGATGCATTACAAAATTTCAAAAAATAAATATTATTATCAGCCATGTGAAGCCTGCGCCGATTCAAGATTTTTCTATCTAATGCCCGATATGAGCATGTGGAAATGCATAAATGATTTAAGTTATGAACCAGCTTGCATTGGACACATGGAAAACGATGGTTCACTTTTTACTAATTCAAAAAATATAGTCGATTGGTACAAAGCAGCAAACTGCTTTAATGATCCAAAATGCATTGGCTGTAAGCACCTTCCTGATTGCTTTGGTGGTTGCGTATTATATAAAAGGAAAAATGGCAAAAGAAGTTGTAAGACATTTGATATGACATGTCTTCCATTCTGCATTAAAGATGAAAAATAAATTATCAGAGCATAACTATAAGAACAAAATATTGACCATGAATGCAAAATTGTAAATATTTCATTTTGTTATGCAATAATGTAAATTGCTTAAAGCACAATTAATTTGTTTATTGTAAAATTTTTAACTTTTAAAAATGTAACTAAAGTGATTTGATCGCTTTAGTTTTTTTATAAAAAAATAAATCATTATTATTTAACATTACAACATAGACAATTAATTTTTTTTAATATTGAATTCAATAAAAATTTTAAAATGTAAATAAAAACTCATTGATTTATCTTTTCTCGCATACCTATAAAGGTAGGAAAAAATTTATGTAAAGGTAAAACAATGATTGTAATTAAAAAAAGTTTTATATGGGTTTTAATTTTTATGCTCTTTTGTGTTGGCACAGCCTTTGCTGTTCCTGTTTTATCTCCGAGAACTCAAAATGAATTTGTTGTTGTGATTGATGCTGGACATGGTGGAAGAGATGGCGGAGCTGTCGGAACACAAACAGGAAAATTTGAAAAAGATATAAATTTGGATTATACTTATTGCCTAAAAAATATGCTGGAAACAAATGGAATAACTGCAGTGCTAACAAGAAGTGATGGTGCTGGGCTATATCAAGAAATTGACACAAACAAAAAAGTTGCTGACATGAAAAAAAGAGAAGAATTATTAAATAGTGCAAATGCTAATGCCTTTGTGTCAATTCACATGAACAGCTTTCCACTAACTTCTGCAAGAGGTGCTCAAGTGTTTTATACGGAGGATAATGCAAGTTCAGAATCCTTTGCAACACTGACTCAAACAACTCTCAAAAAAATTGTACCATTTGCAAAGGCAACTCCAAAAACTATTGATTTTTATCTTTTGAAAGTTTCACCTTGCCCAGCAATCTTGGTTGAATGCGGATATTTATCAAATCCAGAAGAAGAACTTTTGCTTCTTAAACAAAGCCATATGGAAAAAATTTGCTATTCAATTTTTTGTGGACTTTATGCCTTTTTAAACATTTCAGCCACTTAAAAACACAAAAAAATCTTAACGACAATTGGAAAAATAGTCGCAAACTCAATGAGTTTTCTTAAATATCTTTTAAATTCAATCTATTCTTAAGCAACTTTTACAAGGTTTTAATTTTAAAAAAAACAGAAAAAATCTGGTTTTTTATGATTATTAATTTTTTATATTTGTCCACTTTGGAATAAGCCTACTTTTTGCTGTGAGATCCATTTCTGCAAGACCTTTTCCTGTTTTAAGATTGAAATATGCCTGAGAACCAATCATTGCAGCATTATCACCACAAAATTTAAGTTCAGGCATAAAAAGTTCAACACCATTTTCTTTGCATTTTTCCGTAAGCACTTCTTTAAGTTTGCTGTTTGCTGAAACGCCACCCGCAACAACAAGTTTGGTTGAAGACTGCTCTTTGCATGCTCTAATAGCCTTTGTTGAAAGTTCATTTGCAACATACGATTGAAAAGATGCACATATATTGTTTACATTGACTTCTTCACCCGATTGTTTAAGGGAATTAACATAGCTCATAATTGCAGTTTTAATACCTGAAAATGAAAAATCAAGTGTGTTCTTTAGGTTGTTTCTATGTTTAAAGACAATGTTATCTTCCCCAAGTTTTGCTTTTTTGTCAATGTTTGGACCACCGGGATATGGAAGCCCAAGAACTCTTGCAACTTTGTCAAAAGCTTCACCTGCGGCATCATCAACACTCTGCCCAATAAGATTAAATTCTGTATATGATTTAACATCAAAAAGACAAGTATGTCCACCACTAACCATCAAACAAGTGAAAGGTGGCTCAAGCTTTTCGTGAGTTATATAGTTTGCTGCAATATGTCCTTCAACATGGCTTACGGCAAGAAGTGGTTTTTTAAGTGCATAAGCAAGCCCTTTTGCAAAATTGACTCCAACCAACAGAGCTCCCATAAGCCCAGCACCATATGTTACAGCTATCGCATCAATATTTTCAAAATTCAGTCCCGATTTTAGGACTGCTTCACAGGCAACATCATAAACATTTGCAATATGATTTCTTGAAGCAACTTCAGGAACAACACCACCAAATTTTTGGTGAATTTCAATTTGACTTGAAACAACATTTGAAAGCACTTTTCTTCCATTACAAACAACACTTGCAGCCGTTTCATCACATGATGATTCAATTGCAAGAATGTTTACTATATCTTTTTTCATGAGCTCTTCAAATTTTTCTTTCATAACAATTAATTATAAACCAGAATTCAAATAAAATCAATTTTTCAATATAAAAATTTAAGATTTAGATGATTTTTTTTAAAAAATAACAAATTACACTTGCAATTTGACTACAAATTGACAAAACATAATAAAGATGTTATCTTAACAATCAGTTTTATAATTTGTTTGAAATATAAATGAAAATAAAAAAATGAATAGGAGAAAAAATATGTTTGTAATTGATAAGGAAAAAGAAGCAATAAAAGTTATGGCTGATGATTTACAGTTTATCAAGGAGTGTCTTTGACCCAGAAAAAATCAAATCTCAAATTGCTGAAAAGAAAAGTGAACAGGAAGTAGACGGTTTTTGGGAAGATCAAAAAAAAGCTCAAGAAGTTTCAAAAAAATTAAAAAGCCTTGAAAACAAGCTTTCTATGTATGACAAACTTATGAAAGCTTATGCAGATTGTGAAGCTCTTGTTGAATTTGTTGAATTAGATGCTGGTGATGAATTTTACTCAGAACTGATCACAAGTGTAAAAGCTCTTCAATCAGAAATTGAAAGAGTTAAACTTCAAACACTTCTTAAGGGCAAGTATGATGCCAACAATGCAATCATTACTTTGCATGCAGGTGCTGGCGGAACAGAAGCCCAAGATTGGGCAAATATGCTCTTTAGAATGTATCAAATGTATGCTGAAAAAATGGATTACAAAATCACCATTCTAGACACCATTGAGGGTGATGAAGCGGGGCTTAAAGGTGTAACATTCATGGTTAGCGGTGAAAATGCCTATGGTTTTCTTCGTGCAGAAAAAGGCGTTCACAGACTTGTAAGAATTTCGCCTTTTGATTCCAACGCAAGGCGTCAAACAAGTTTTGCAAGTTGTGAAGTTATGCCTGAAATTGATGAAATGACTGAAGTTGAAATTAAACCAGAAGACCTTAGGGTTGATACATACAGAAGTAGTGGTGCAGGCGGACAACATGTCAACAAAACAGAAAGTGCAATCAGAATCACACATATTCCAACAGGAATTGTTGTTGCTTGTCAAAATGAACGCTCTCAAATTCAAAATCGTGAAGTTGCAATGAAAATGCTAGAAAGCAAGCTTGTTGAACTTAAAGAAAGTCAAGAAATGGAAAAACTTGCTTCAATTCGTGGAGAAATCAAAAAAATTGAATGGGGCAGTCAAATTCGTTCTTATGTTTTCCACCCATATTCAATGGTAAAAGACCATCGCACAAATTATGAAACAAGTGATGTTACAGGTGTTATGAATGGAAACATACAAATCTTTATTGATGAATACCTAAAAAAATCACAATAAAATTGATAATTTAAAAATTTTTAATAATTCAAAAAAACTTAAACTTTCATTTATCTAAACAATCAATTCAGTTAGAATTTTTGTTTATGATTTTTAAAGCTAAATGTCTAATATAAGTTTAACAACCAAACTTTTTAATCAATTTTATAAACAAATAATCCCCTTGTATTTTTTATAAGGGGTTTTTTGTTTTGATTATTAAAAATGAAATTCTTTATCATTTTGGCTAATTACAAAAAAATTGTTCAAAAACAAACATAATTTTTCACAAATCCATCTCAAATGATTTGCGTTATTTGTTAAAAAATTATAAACTTTTGTTTGATAATTAAAAGATAAGGAGAAATCATGAACAAAAGTGTTCTTGCCCCTTGTGTAGTTGAAAAATACAAAAAGTTTGTTTCTTCAATAAAAAAAGAAAAAGGTTGTGCAATGATTGCTCTTCACGAAGCTCAAAACACATTTGGATATATTCCAATGGAAATTTGTGAACTTATTTCAAAAGAGCTAAAAGAGCCAATGAGCACACTTTCAGGGATAATAACTTTTTACAGCAGATTCACACTTGAACCACCGGGAAAAATCAGAATTAGTGTTTGTCTTGGAACGGCTTGTTTTGTTAAAGGTGCAACAAAAATATTTGAAAAAATTAAAAAAGATTTAGAAATTGGAGAAGATGGTTTATCTCCTGATGGCAAGTTTTCTTTGTCAACTGCAAGATGTTTTGGTTGTTGTGCACTTGCTCCTGTAATCACAGTTGATGACAAAAATTATGGCAATATGACTGAAGAAAAAGTTGACAAACTTTTGTGTGAACTTAAAGAAAGGAGTGTAAAATGACACTTAAAGAATTAAGCGAAATAAAAGATTCTGTAAAAATACTAACTCCAGAAGAAATGCAAAACAAGGTTGACATTTTAACAAAAAATAACTTTGTAATCAGAAGAATCAACAAAATCAATCCTTTAAAAATTGAAGAATCAATTTCTCAGGGATCATATTTTTCTCTTGAAAAAGCGCTTAGAGAAAACAATCCTAAAGGAATTATTGATACAATTAAAAAAAGTGGACTGCGTGGAAGAGGTGGCGGCGGATTTCCAACAGGACTTAAGTGGGAAAGAACTGCAGAAACAATTGGCGAAGACAAAATTGTTGTTTGCAATGCTGATGAGGGCGACCCAGGGGCTTTTATGGATAGAGCCATTTTGGAAGGCGATCCACATTCTGTTCTTGAAGCCATGGCAATTGCTGGTTTTTGCATAAAAGCAACCAGAGGCATAGTTTATGTTCGTGCCGAATACCCATATGCAGTATCAACTCTCAGAGAAGCCATTAAACAAGCCGAAAAAATTGGTGTGCTTGGAAAAAATATTTTTGGAAGCGGATTTGATTTTTCAATTGAACTTCGCCTTGGTGCGGGTGCTTTTGTTTGCGGAGAAGAAACATCACTTATTGCAAGTGTTGAAGGAAAAAGGGGCGAACCAAAACCAAGACCACCATATCCATCAACCAAAGGTGTTTATGGGCTTCCTACCCTAATCAACAATGTTGAAACATACGCGAACATTCCACTCATCTTAACCGACGGCTGGGAAAGTTTTGTAAAAGTCGGAACAGAAAAATCAAAAGGAACAAAAGTTTTTGCAATTTCTGGTGATGCTGTCAAGTCTGGACTTGCAGAAGTCCCAATGGGAACAACCATCAATGAAATGGTTTATAATATCGGTGGTGGCATTGCAAATGGAAAAAAATTTAAAGCAGCTCAAACTGGTGGCCCTAGTGGTGGGTGTATACCCGCTTCTTTAGGTAACACACCACTTGATTACGAAAGTCTTGTTGCAATTGGCTCAATTATGGGAAGTGGTGGACTTATCATCATGGACGAATCGACATGCATGGTTGACATGGCAAAATTCTTTCTTGAATTCACAGTTGATGAATCATGCGGGAAATGTACACCTTGCAGAATTGGAAACAAACGCCTTTTGGAAATTTTGACAAGAATCACTGAGGGACAAGGCAAACTTTCTGATATTGATGATTTAAAAAATCTTTCTTATTATATAAAAGAAAACTCTCTTTGTGGACTTGGTGGTTCAAGTCCAAATCCTGTTCTTTCAATGCTTAGACATTTTGAAAGTGAATATATTGAGCATATTGTAGAAAAAAAATGCAAAGCAGGTAAATGTAAAAAGCTAGCAAAATTCCGTATTATGCCAGAAAAATGCATTGGTTGTTCAGCTTGTGAAAAAGTTTGTCCCGTAAATGCCATTACTGGAAAAATCAAATCAACTTACATAATAGATGAGTCAAAATGTATTAGATGCGGAAAATGCAAACAAACTTGCCGTTTTGGTGCAATTGAAAATAACTAAAAAACAAAGGAGCTAAAACCCAAATGGAAGAAAAACTTGTAAATGTGATTGTGAACAAAATTTCAGTTTCAGTGCCTGTAGGTTCAACAATTCTTGAAGCTGCTAAAAAAGTTGGAATAAACATTCCAACTCTTTGCTACATAAAACATATAAACGAAATTGGAGCTTGCCGTGTTTGTGTTGTTGAAGTTGAAGGAATGAAAAATCTTGTTGCCTCATGCTCCACCCCAGTTACTGAAGGAATGAAAATCACAACCGCAAACGAACGAATTTATTCAGCTCGAAAAACAAACATTGAGCTTCTTTTGTCATCACACAACATAGATTGTCTTTCTTGCCCAAGATCGCTTTCTTGCGAGCTTCAAAAATTGTCTAGAGAATATTGTTGTGATTCAAAAACTTTTGCTGGCGAAAAACCCGAGCCTCATCTTGACACTTCTTCATTATGTCTTGAAAGAGACAGCTCAAAATGTATCAATTGTCAAAAGTGCATTGCAGTTTGTTCAAAAGTTCAAACTGTTAATGCCCTAACTTCAAATGAAAGGGGTTTCAATACTGTTGTTGGTTGCGCTTTTGGACAAGAACTTGTCAATTCAACTTGTGTTGAGTGTGGACAATGTACTGTTGTTTGTCCAACAGGAGCATTGTACGAAAAGCAAGACCAAAGAAAAGTTTTGAAAGCACTTTCAAATCCAAATTTAACAACCATTGTTGCAGCTGCTCCATCAGTTCGTGTTGCTCTTGGTGAAGAATTTGGTTTGCCCGTTGGAACAAATGTTGAAAAAAAGATGATTACTTCTCTTAAAAGACTTGGTTTTTCAAAAGTATTTGACATAAATTTTGGTGCAGATTTAACAATTGTTGAAGAAGCACAAGAGTTTGTAACAAGGCTTAAAGAAAATAAATTACCAATGTATACTTCTTGTTGCCCAGGGTGGATAAATTTTGTTAAAAATTTTTATCCCGAACTTAAACCATTGATTTCATCTTGCAAATCTCCACAACAAATGTTTGGTGCAGTTTGCAAAACATACTATGCCGAAAAAATGGGACTTGACCCAAAAAATATTTTTGTTGTAACAATCATGCCTTGCACGGCAAAAAAAAGCGAGCTTGCAAGACCACACCAAAATGCAGCAGGAGTCAACGATGTTGACGCATCATTAACAACAAGAGAATTTGCAGTTCTTTTAAAACAACAAGGGTTGTTTTTGCCAGAGCTTGAAGATGGCAATTTTGATATGCCTTTTGGAATGTATAGCGGTGCTGGAGTGATTTTTGGAAACACTGGCGGTGTTATGGAAGCAGCACTAAGAACAATTGTTGAAAAATCCACAAATAAAACTCTTGAAAATCCCGAATTTTTGCTTGTTAGAGGCGAAGAAGGCATCAAAGAGAGTGAATATGAAGTGAATGGTGAAAAAATTAAAGTTGCTGTTGTAAGTGGACTTGGAAACGCAAGAAAACTCATTGAGAGCATAAAAAAAGGCGAAAAACAATTTCATTTCATTGAAGTAATGGCTTGCCCAGGTGGTTGCGTTTGTGGTGGTGGAATGCCAAGAAATCCTGAAGTTGAGCATCTAGGTCAAAAGAGAGCAAAAGGACTTTATGAAAGCGACAAATCGAACTTGCAAAGGTCATCTCATAAAAACCCAGCAATAATAAATTTTTACAAAGAATATTTAGGTGAACCAAACGGGGAAAAAGCCCACAAAATTCTTCACACAAAACTTGATTAAGAATTGTTTTTCATAAAACGCACATTGTAACCATTTAACTAAAAAAATTTTAAATATTTATTCATAAAAAACTCACATTAAAGTTTTCATGTTTTTCTAGACTACTTTTACAAATTAATTTTTCAATATTTAGTAAGTTCAATTATACAATTTTTCTTCAATACTTTGTAATCGATTAATTTTTGATATATTTTAAAATTATAAAATTAGTTAAAGAAATATAATCTTCTTTCATTTTATAATAATATTAAAAAGCGTTCAAACAATTTGAACGCTTTTATTTTACTTTTGATTTTTCTTTTCTTCTTTGATTATCTTATCTTCAGTTTTCTTTTTAAGTTTAAGTTCTTCCATTTTTGCAGTAACTGCTGAGTTATGCTCTTTCTTTGATCTTAATTTTCCTAATATTCCAAATGTTAAGTCATTTGAAAGATCTTTAAATCCAGCTTCACCTGCCTTACGATATGGATTATCTTTTGTTATAATACCAAGCATACTTGCTGGAGTAGAAACAACCCCAGCCGCATGTTTTCCAGCCAAAACAATATCACTTTTAGCTCGTTTAATAGAGCCACTAGATTTTTCATTGTATTCTTTAGCCTTTTCATGTTTTTCCTGTGCAGACTGCATTTTTTGTTTGTATTTATTATCAGCTTCTCTCATTTCATTTCTTGCACTCTGTGGACCTCTTCTTCGGTCAGACATAACACCGCCATTAGAAAGGAATTTACTAATTTGTTCTTGATGCTCTTCTTGAGCTTCTTTTTCAATATTGTTAGCTTCTTTCTCATTCGATTTAGCTTTCAATTTTTGAATTCCGCTTTCAACAGCATTTTTACCCGCTTTACCTGCTCTAAAACCGCCTTTCATTGCTTTGGCAGCAAGTGCTCCAGTTCCAGAAGCAACTGCTGCAACTTTGAGAGCAGTTCCAACTGCATCTCCAACCATTTTTCCGCCAGCTTCTCCAGCATCTTCAGCTCCAACCATGCCAGAAAGTGTTTTAGAAATGTCTTGAATGGCTACCAAGCCAACAATAATAAAGAAAGATTGAACAATTATGTCAGCAAAACTAACAACAGACAATTCCGCATCTGCTGAAGTTTTGAAAAATGAAATATTTCTGATGAAAGGAACAATAATAAAGAATAGATTCATACTAACAACTGGACCATAAGCTGCAATTGTTTTACCAATAAATTTTCCTCTCCATTTTTTGTAAATACTGTTAGAACCATCATCAAGGACAAGTGTTGCAGCAATTGGTGGCGAAACAATAAGCAAAATAATAAGATCAAAAATTCTTTTCATGAGTCCAAGTGTAAGATTTAAAAATATGACAGTAATAGCGAGCACAATTCCAATTGCCAGAATCCAGTCAAACTTCCACAAATCATAAAAGAACCAAACAAGGTTAACATTATATTTTGAAATACAAGACAAGTTTATATCGTTTATGCCTACAAACAAAATCACGGAAGTAGCATATTTTTTAATATAATCACTGCTTCCATTATCAAGCCTTTCATTTAGCGAAAGTGAAGTGTCTTTAAGCATATAGCAATTCACAAACGCGTCATCAAGAGCATTGGCAGCTCGATTTTTACCAAGAGTATCAACAGTGCCACCAGAAGCAGGATTGAAAGCACCACCAAATGTTGGACCATCAGCATCATTTCCCGACAAAGCGAGATCAGTGGCATAAGCGGAATCGTTTCTTATTCTATTTGCTTTGAAAGTTGCTGCCCTAAAAGCCATTCCACTTAATGGCGTTGAATTTGTTTCAATGGCAATTCCAAAAATATAATAGTTATACGAAGGCAAAAGAACCTCAGAAGCAGTATCAGAAAGCTCAGTTACAGGTTGAACTGTTGCACTATCTAATGCTTTTAAAATCGCATTTGAAAGGAAAAAACCGAGATAACAAATAACAGGAACAAAAAACATAAGAAGAAGTGCTCTTATGGATTTTCCAACCACTCTTGTTTTTGATGCTGATTTGGAGTCTTCAGCATTGAATTCTGTTCTTAAAATTGCAATTATTGTGAAAATCAAAACCAAAATAACACCAAGCACCAACATTGCAACAAGGGTGTCTTTAACTTCTTGTTGTTGCAAAATCTTAATTATTATATCTTCTCCACCTGCTGTATCAAGCTCCGTTCCAGTTGTTATATAGTAAACAGAATCAAGTCCAGCCATTTTTCTGAAAAGAAGTTGCAACACATCAAGAAGATTGTAAACAAGTGTAATTAAGAGATAAAAATACTTTGGTATGATAGAAAACAAACTTTCAATCCATGCCATAAATCCATCAAGTGCACCATTCAACATTGAAAAATACATTTTCTAGTCATACCTCCTTTTTAATCTTTTTGAATATATTTGTGCGTTGCCATATATTTCTTGATTTCAGTTTCAAGTTTTGCCTTGTACTGAGATTCATCAAATCGGCCTTTGTTAACTCTTGCATTGAAAGAATCTTTAAATTCTTGAAGTGCTTTTTCTTGAGCCCCCTTTATTTGAGATAAATCATATTCATAGTTAGATGGCTTTCCAATTTTTTTATTAACTTCACCAAAGTATTGATCAAATATTCTTTGAGCTTTTTCAGCTTTAGCATTTCCAAATTGACTAGAAGCTGATGAAGTTTGAGTACCACCTTGTGGAGCTGAGGTATTGTTTGAAGAGGCAGGAACAGAAGTATCAGCTTTTTTGTTGTCTTCTTTAAGAATGTTTTTTTCAGCTTCTCTTTTAATCTTAATTGCCTTCTCTTCATCTTTAATCTTTTTATCCATTTCTCTGCTTTCTTTGCCTTGGAAGAATTTTGATTTTCCAATTGGCAAACCAGGCAATTTGTTCAACAAACCTCCCGTGATGTTATTAAGACTGTTATTAAAGCCATATCCGCTTTTTGAGGCTGTTTCAAATTCTTTTCCATAAGGAGTAGAACCAAGGGCTTGTTTACCAAGAAACTTTGGCAAATCTATAGTGTCTCTAAGAGTGCTTCCAACTGAATTTTTCATAGATTCAAATGAATTTTTCTTTTCTTTCTTAACTCTAGCATCTCTGTAAGCCTGATTTGCTCCTTCATAATCGCCTTCATGTTCTTTAAGATATTTTTCTTTTGCCTCATTTCCTTCTTTATATCCAGTAAAATATCTTTTACCTAAAGCCTTAACTGGGGCAATAAATGCACCAGCAGCAGTTTTTGTACCCTTTGACATGACACTAGCTGTTTTAAGAGCCGTTCCCACAACTTCACCAGACATACCATTACCAGTGGCATTTGCATCTTCTGAACCAACAATTTCTGAAAGCATTTTTGTAAGATCTTTAACTGCAACAAGTCCAACAATAACAAAGAATGATTGAACAATATAATCAGCAGCAGCAATGGACTTATACTCACCACCGATTGTTGTTCCAATAAATGAAAAATCATTTATGAAAGGAACAATCAAGAAAAATAAATTCATTGCAACAACAGGTGCATAGGCTTGAATTGATTTTGCAACATACTTAACACGCCATTTTTTAAATGTATCACCATTGTCTAATGGCATTGTTGCCGCAATTGGCGGAGCAACAATAGTAAGGATAATCAAATCAAAGACTCTTTTCATGACAGCAAGGGTAATATTGAGCATAATAACAGTCAAAACAATAGCAATACCAAGACCTAGTACAAAATCAAATTTCCATAAATCATAATAAAACCAAACAAGGTTAACTCTAAACTTGCTCATAATACCGATAGATCGATCGCTATCACCTTCATCAAGAATAACAATTTTTGAAAAAGAGTGAAGATATTCCTTTGCGTCGGCATCACTAATTTTGTCAATTCTTTCATTGATGGAAGCTTGTTTTCCAGTTTTTAAAATGTATGAATTAGCAAATGCATTGTCAAGATTTTCTGCCGCAAGTTCCTGACCCGAAACATTTTCAGACGAATTGTTGTCTGAAGGCATAAAAGTTTTGCCAAAGGTAATTCCATTTCCGTCTGTTTCGCCGTCCAAAGCAATTGCATTAGCAAAAGCATCATTTGTGCGAATTCGATTGGCATTGAAAGCTGCAGATTTAAAAGCCAAACCACTAAGTGGAGTGCCATTTGTTGCAATCGCAGTTCCAAAAACATCATAATAATAACCCGGTTCAAAAACTTCTAGTGAGCCTCCGTCCAAAGTATCAGTTGTTTGTGTTGTGGCTCTGTCAAGAGCAATAATTATAACATTAGACAAAAACAGTCCCATGTAGCAAATTGCAGGAACAAGGAAAAATGATATCATCGCTTTAATGCTTTTTCCAACCACTTTTGTTTTTGAAGCGGACTTAGCATCTTCAGCATTAAACTCTGTTTTTAAAATAGCAATAATAGTGAAAATAAAAACCAAAACAAAAGCAAGAACAATCATTGCAATGATTGCATCTTTAATTTGCGAATTATTAAGAATTGTCAAAATTATGTCACTACCATCTTCGCCAATAGAAACTGTTGTGCCATCTTCGCTTAGATAATAAACTGTTTCAAGACCAGCGACTTTGCGGAATATACATTGAAAAATATCCAAAATTCCGTATATCATCGTTACAAGAAGATACAACAATTTTGGAAATAGATTAAAAAAACCAGTTATCCAATCTTTTAATCCATCAAATATTCCACCTAGCATTGATGTAACAAACATTCGCTTTCTCCTTTTTGTATTGAAGACCAACGGTTATCTTTAAAATTATGTTCTGCTTAAATAAGTATTAATATTCTTTCATCTTAAGGACAAGCAAAATGAATCAAGCAAATCCTTAGCATATTATAACAAAATAATTCAAAATAGTCCATATCTTTTTTAAAATTTGATTATTTTGGACAAAAAAATAAAGTTAGTAGCTTAAACAATTTTTATAAACCATTTATTCAATATAAAATTTTTCATTTACTATAGAAAAAAACAAAAAAGAGCAAATCATAATGCTCTTTTTCATAATTTAAAATTATTCTTAAGTTTTATAATGTTTAAAAATTAATTATTTTAATAACATTAAATTTTACAAGAATGAAACATTCTTATTAACTAAGGCAATATATTATTCCCCTATGAAAAATTTACCAAGAACATCTTGTGTGAACAAAAGTTTCATGAGTAATATTAAAGCAATAATAATTGCGAGTCCAACAACTGCTGAAATAAGCCTTTTCTTTGCTTCTTCTCTTTTTTCACCACTATCAGCTTTTGCCATGTTGATTCCAAGAACAACAGCATAAATTGATCCTGCTGCTCCAACAAGAATCAAAAGTGGCCACAAAAGTGTGTTTACAGCATCAACAATGTCATTAACCCATTTAAATTTTGGATCTGTAATTGGATCAGTTGGTTCGGTAAATAGTGTAGCTCCTTTCATAATTGCACCTGCAAGGTTCATAAGGAAAAAGTTCATATTGCCTCCATATTTATATTTTATAATCCTATATTACTACTAATTTTTTAAAAGTGCAAATATTTTTTGATACATTTTGTACATTTTTTTGATTTTTTAAAAAATTATATTATTTACAAGAATATTATGACATTTTCATTTGGAATAAAAACTGATTCAATCTTCTTAAGGCAATACAAATTTTAAGGGTAGATTTTTATATTATTTTTTTTGCCAAACAACCAGTAAAAGACAAATTATAAAGATGAAATATTTGACAAGTAGTAATTATTTTATTGCCTTATCACTATTTTTTGGAAAAATACAAAAATTATGCAATAATACTTTCCTTTTTATGCCAAATGTATTATAAAGAATAGTGATAACACAATTCTAGAGGTGAAAAATGGGAAAGAAAATAAAGAATTTTATTGTCCTGACTATTGTATTTTATATTATTAGCGTTATTTGTGGAGTCTTTTTTGGAGAAGCAGAATTTGAACTTACTCCAGAATTTGTTATAGATACATTAACAAGCACAACAACTTTATTAATTTTTGGAGCAATCATGTTTTTGTGGATGCTTGTTTCTCTTTCTAAAGCAGGAAACGGAAGCAAAGGCTTTTCTGGCGGTGGCGGAGAAGGAAACACAAGAACAGGCGACCATTTCAATCAATATTATGATGCTCGTTGGATTAGAGAAGATGAACTTTTGTCAGAAAAAAAATTTATGCCAACAACTTTTTCAAAGCTTGGCGAAGTTAAAAAGGAAGGAATTGTTATTCGTTCAATTCTTCAAGGCAGTCAACTTCTCGTCAATATGTATAGTCCAATTCACACACTTATCATAGGAACAACTGGTTCTGGTAAAACTGTTATGTATGTTGAGCCTTCAATTCGAATTCTTTCTAGAACAGCCGCAAAACCTTGTCTTGTCATCACTGACCCAAAAGGTGAACTATATCAAAACCACAGTCTTCAACTTCAAGAAAACGGCTACCGTTTAATGACTCTTGATTTAAGAAATCCATATGCCTCAACAAGATGGAATCCAATGGACAATTCATTTATGCTTTGGCAAAAAGCTTTGAATCTTGAAAAACAAATCAATGTTCATCATGGAGATAATCCAGCTGACACAAAACTTAAGATTATTTCAACAGAATACAACAATGAATGGTATGAATTCAATGGAATTGCTTATCCAAATCGTGAAATGTTAGAAGCTGATATAGGTGCAAAAAGACAAGAACTAAAAGACATGGCAGAACTTGAACTCAGAGAAATATCTTCAACCATTGTTCCTATTGAAAGCAAACAAGATTCTTCATGGGAGCGTGGTGCTCAAGACATGCTCTTTGGTGTTATGCTAGCAATGCTAGAAGATTCAGCCGACCCAAAACTCGGCATGACTCGTGAACGATTCAATTTCTACAATATGGCAAAAATTGCCAACTACAAAGACCCTGACCCAGAAAATCCATTTGAAACTCTTAGAGAATATTGTGGAAATAGACCAAAAACCAGCAAGGTTTTGTCGCTTGTTTCAACTGTTATTAACAACGCACCAAACACAACTCGTTCATACATGGGAATTTTGTTGTCAAGACTTGCAATTTTTCAAGATGGTGGAATATGTTATGCAACTTCTTACAGTGATTTGTCTTTTGATGATTTCACTGAACAACCAACCTGTTTGTTTATTAAAGTACCTGATGAAAAAGAAAGTAGACATGGAATTGCAACAATGTGTATTTCACAACTATATAAAAAACTTATTGAAACAGCTTCATCAAGAGAAGGGCTAAGACTAAAACGCAATGTTCACTTTTTGCTTGATGAATTTGCCAACCTTCCAAAAATTGAAAAAATGGACAGTTTAATCACCGTTGGAAGAAGCCGTGGAATCTTTTTTAGCCTTGTTGTTCAATCATATTCTCAACTAGACAACAAATATGGAAAAGAAGTTTCAGAAACAATTCGTGGCAACTGCAACATTCAAATTTTCATTGGAACTGAAGATCAAAAAACTCGTGAAGACTTTTCAAAAATGTGCGGAGATGTTTCAATTGAAACTTCAAGCACTTCAGTTACGACCAATGACAAATCCGACGCAGGTAGATCAAAAAACACAAACAAGCAAATTGTTACAAGACCACTTATCTACCCATACGAACTCGGACAACTTAAACAGTTTTCTTGTATTGTTAAAATTTTTCAATGCAATCCAATAAGAACAGACATCACACCATGGTTTAGAGTTCCACAGTTTGACCAAAGAAAAGCAAAACCAGAATATGTTCCTTCAAAATCACTTGATGAAGAAAGAATTTTCTACGATATAAAGGAACGCAACAGAAAAATTGTTAAAAAATCTGATTCTGGACTTGGAGATTTTGATTTTTAAATACTGATGTGACACCATATTGGGGTGACACCAAAAAAAAATAGCAGGTACGCAAAATAAATTTTGCTAACTTGCTATTTTTTGGTGCTACCCCAGTAATTTATTGTCCAGCTCTTGGAGTTCTTGGTCTGGAATATGGTTTTCTCTCATTTTGTGAAAAAGATTTTTTATTAAAACTAGATTTTTCATCTCTATGACCAAAAGTTTTTTTTGAATCACCAAATCTTGATGAACCTTCTTTGCGTTCAAAGCCTTCGCTTCTTGGAGTTCTTGGTGCAAAAGGTTTTCTGTCTCTATTTCCAAAACTTGAACTTTTAAAACTCTTTCTTTCTCCAAATTTTCTTTTGCTTCCGCTTTCAGATTTTGTTCCTTCGCTTCCGTTCAAATTTGGTTTAAAACCATTTTCACTATGTTCAAAGCTTTCACTTCTTGGTTTTCTTGGAGCATAAGGCTTTCTGTCTCTGCTACCAAATCCAGTACTTTCATCTCTATGACCATATGTTCTTTTTGAATCACCAAAACTTGATGAATAATTCTTTTTAGCATAAGTCTTTTTTGCTTCAAAGCTTTCTGTTCTTGGAGCAAAATTTCTTTTGCTTTCAGATTTTGTTTCTTCGCTTCCACTTAAACTTGATTTATCAAAGCTTTCATCTTTGTGTTCAAAGTTTTCGTTTCTTGGTTTTCTTGGTGCAAATGGTTTTCTGTCTATATTTCCAAAACTTGAGCCTTTAAAACTGCTTCTTGCTCCAAATTCTCTTTTGCTTCCGCTTTCAAATTTTCTGCTAGAATTGTTTCCAGAACTTCTCTTTGATTTCATATCACTTTTTTCAACATTAATTTTTCTGTTATTAACTTCTTTTCCAGCAAGTGTCAAAATTTTCCCTTCACTGCCTTTTTTTGTTTCAACAAAACTAAATGTGTCCAAAAGTTTAATTTCAACAATTTCATCGTTAGTTAATTTGCATACATTTAAAAGCATTTCTTCAAAGCTTTTTTCTGTTAAATTATCTCTTTTTCCAACATTAATGAAAAATCTTGAAGCATTATCGTTTTTTAAACAACCTTTAGCAATGAATTCTGAGTGAAGTCCAAGACTGCTTTTAAGTTCAAGTCTATTGTCCACTGAGCTTTCTTTAAGGTATTCACCTTTGCTCAAAATTGAAATTTTTGCATTTGTTTCTTTTTCAAAAGTTCCAATAGCTGGCATTTGTCTTGAAGAAACCAAACTGATTGCCACGCCAGTTTTGTTTGCTCTTCCAGTTCTTCCGATGCGGTGAACATAATATTCAAGATCTTTAGGCAAATCAAAATTGAAGATTGCTTGAATGTCTTTAACATCAATTCCTCTTGCAGCAACATCTGTTGCAACCAAAAGTTGAAGTTTACCAGTGCGGTAATCTTTCATGATATTATCTCTTTCTCTTTGTCTTAAATCACCATGTAAAGCACAAGCATTAACTCCATTTTTAATAAGAATTTTTGCAAGTTCATCAGTTCTCTTTTTTGTGTTGCAAAAAGCAAGTGCAAGAGTGATATTGTTTTTTGCCATATATTCTTTCAAAAAAGAAACTTTTTCACTCTCAGAAAGTTCAACAAAAATTTGATCAATTTTGGGCAAACTAATTTTTTCTGAAGGCACTTCAACGCTAACAGGATTTTTTTGATAACTTTTTGAAATTTCAACAATTTCTTTTGGCATTGTTGCTGAAAAAAGTGCTGTTTGTCTTTCTGAATTTGCATTTTTCAAAATTGTGTCAATGTCTTCTCTGAAACCCATGTTAAGCATTTCATCAGCTTCATCTAAAACAAGCATTTTCAAATCTTCAATTCTCAATGTTTTTCTGTCAAGATGATCAATAACTCTTCCCGGAGTTCCAACAACAATTTGTGGCTTCTTTTTGAGAGCAACAAGTTGGCGAGCAAAACTTTGTCCACCATAAATTGGAACAACCTTGACGCTTTCAGTGTAGAAAGTAAGTTTGTGAATTTCTTCAGTTGTTTGCATTGCAAGTTCTCTTGTTGGGCAAAGAATAAGAACTTGAACATTTGTGTTTGATTTGTCAATTTTTTCAACAAGTGGAATGCCAAAAGCACATGTTTTTCCAGTGCCTGTTGGTGCTTTTGCAAGCACATCTTCTCCGTTAAGTAAATGTGGTATAACAAGAGCTTGAATTGGTGTTGGTGAAACAAAACCCATTTTTTCAATGGCTCTTTTAATTGAGCTTTGTACGGTTAGTTCCTCAAATGATTTTAAAATTTCGGTATTCAATTTTTTCTCCTTTAAATATAATTGTTTCTGGCTGCTAAAAAAAATAGTCAAAACATTTTTCCCAAACAAACATAAGACTATTCACCTTAGTCATAAAGCTTATTAATTCATACCAAAAACTTTCGTACAATTCAAAAAATAGTTTTTTTATAAATTCAAATAAGTTACTGCATGTCAAAAAACAAAAAAAAATGGCAAAAGATCATCTAAACGATCTCTCACCATTTTTATAATTGGTTCAATTTTGCATTTAGGCAACCTATGTTGCTTTGAATATAGTATCACAAATTAATACAAGTTGCAACAACAAATATTGAGGTGAAACCAAAAACTAATGCGGACACGCAAAGCCTTGTTTTGCTAACTCGCTATTTTTTTGGTGTCACCCCAATATTCTATTAATCAATTTCTCTTCGACTTTCAATTGCTTTTGTGAGAGTGAGTTCATCAGCAAATTCAATGTCAAAACCTAAATTAAAAATATAATATTGAGTTCAAAAAAACAGGCTGAATTTAGTTCAGCCGTTATTTTTTTGGACGAACCCTTCTGCAGGAAAGGGAGCTGGGAGGGAAACCAAAAAAATAGCAAGTTAGCAAAATTTTAAATTTTGCGTATCTGCTTAATTTTTTTGGTGTCACCCCAATAATTATGATAACACCCAGTTTTTTGCTGTTGCAATC
>Ga0172378_10000702_pt1 | contig 29777 bp, 32 predicted proteins | sample GrowelOW332metaG_FD_119755 | JGI IMG/M metagenome (GOLD analysis project Ga0172378, IMG submission 119755) | Groundwater microbial communities from an aquifer near a municipal landfill in Southern Ontario, Canada - Pumphouse #3_1 metaG | ecosystem: Environmental > Aquatic > Deep subsurface >...
CCCACCGTATGTGTCTACGATGATTTTGCGTCCGGTAAGTCCCGTATCTCCTGCCGGACCGCCAATTACGAATTTCCCCGTTGGGTTGACATGGTAAATGATGTGGTCGGTAAATAATTTCACGATCTTTTCACTATGAATAGAAGCGATAAGACGAGGTATCAATATCCCAATGACATCTTTTCGAATAATGGTTATCATTTCTTCGTCAGCTTTTAGCTGAGCTTCCTCAGTGTCATCTGCAGGCTGAATGAAGTCGTCGTGTTGTGTAGAAAGAACAATTGTATTAATAGCGACAGGAACGTCGTTATCGTCATATTCTATTGTTACCTGACTTTTGGCATCCGGGCGAAGATAAGTCATTTGTTTTCCTTCACGACGGATTTTTGCTAATATAATAAGTATGCGGTGAGCTAAGTCAAGAGGAAGCGGCATATAGTTTTCTGTTTCATTGGTGGCATAACCAAACATCATGCCCTGGTCGCCTGCACCCTGATCCATAGGGTTCTTTCTTTCTACACCACGATTGATGTCGGGACTTTGTTCGTGAATGGCTGAAAATACCCCGCAGGAGTCACTTTCAAACATATATTCACCCTTTGTATATCCAATGTGTTTAATAACCTCTCGGGCTGTGAGAGGAAGGTCTATATAGGCTTTTGAACCTACTTCACCGGCTAGTACTACTTGTCCGGTGGTTACTAATGTTTCACAAGCTACTTTCGAATTGCTATCATATGCGAGTAATTTGTCCAGTATGGCGTCTGATATTTGATCGGCAACTTTGTCGGGGTGTCCTTCCGACACCGATTCTGATGTAAATAAGTATCCCATCTCTAATGAATTATAAATTTATAAAAAGTAAATTGTAAAAGGGGAACGGATTGCTGAATACATGATTATGACGCAAAAAAGATGCCGACAGTGGTTTTATCTACCTTTAGCATTTTTTTTCGTGGTTGCAAGCTATTCAAATCTTTCCACTTTTATTTCGCAGCAAAATTAATGATTTATTTTTTAATGGGATTCAGAATACAAAACTTTAACATATAAAAGGATGATTTCTGAGAGATTAGGGAATAGAAACTTATAAAGTTTCTTGGAATAGTTCTGTCATTGTTTTTTTGAGGATGGGATGTAATAAACCCGGCGCAATTTCGGCCATTGGTTCCATTACAAAGCGTCTTTTTACCATTTGAGGGTGTGGTATGATGAGTTCTTGGTTCGAAAAAATAAGATCGCCATAGAGTAGTAAATCAATGTCTATTAATCGATCTTGATATTTGCCATCAATTGATTTTTCAGTTCTTCCTAATTCTTTTTCTATGTCTTTAGTAATATGAAGAATTTCTAACGGTGAGAGTTTGGTTTCTATACATAAGACAGCGTTGAGAAATTGATGTGTGGAAGAAAAGCCCCAAGGAGAAGAGGTGTAAAAATCGGATAGGGAAGATATCTCTCCTATCCGATTTTTTATTTTGTTTATGGCCGATTGTAGAATGAGAAGTTTATTTCCCAGATTACTACCGATTCCGAAATATACCTTGACCATTAGTTTATCCTTATAAGAAAGAAACTAATCAATGATCAACATTGCATCTCCATATGTGCCGAAACGATAATTCTCTTTTATGGCAACTTTGTAGGCATGCATTACGTAATCGTAACCTCCGAATGCGGAAATAACCATCAACAAAGTGGAATAAGGCATTTGGAAGTTGGCCAGCATGGCATTGGCGATAGAAAAGTCATAAGGTGGAAAGATGAATTTATTGGTCCATCCGTCATAAAACTTTAAACGGCCATCACTACTTACTGAGCTTTCTATTGCGCGCATAGTAGTTGTTCCGACTGCACATACCTTTTTGCCAAGATCTTTGGCTTGATTCACAGTGTTTACAGTTTCTTCTGGAATTAACATTTGCTCTGAATCGGTTTTATGTTTGGTCAAATCTTCTACATCGACACTACGGAAATTACCCAATCCGGCATGAAGTGTGATAAAAGAAAAATCAATACCTTTGATTTCCATTCGTTTCATCAGCTCACGACTGAAGTGTAAGTTTGCTGTAGGCGCAGTTACGGCACCTTCGTTTTTAGCAAAGATGGATTGAAAGCGTTCGGCATCTTCGGGTTCTACAGGACGGTTAATAATAGAATGGGGTAACGGAGTTTCACCCAGAGAGTAAAGAATCTTTTTAAATTCATCATGAGGTCCGTCATACAAAAATCTCAGGGTACGTCCGCGTGAAGTGGTATTGTCAATGACCTCGGCAACCATTGAGTTGTCTTCGCCGAAGTAAAGTTTGTTGCCGATGCGTATTTTACGGGCTGGATCAACCAATACATCCCACAATCTAAGTTCTTCATTTAATTCTCGGAGAAGAAAGACTTCAATTCTTGCTCCGGTTTTTTCTTTGTTGCCGTATAGACGTGCCGGAAAAACTTTTGTGTCGTTGAATATGAATACATCTTTATCATCAAAGTAGCCAAGAATGTCTTTGAACATTTTATGTTCTATTTCACCCGTACGTCGATGTAGTACTAACATGCGTGACTCGTCCCTATATTTTGTAGGGTATTGGGCTATTTTGTCTTTTGGTAAAGTAAATTTGAATTCTGAAAGTTTCATGCGTCTATAATATTATTTTTTTTCTGTTTCTAAATCTATTTCTTGTTTGTCGAGCCAGTCTTTAAAGAGAAGTGGGTCGAGACAATTTTCCAATTTAATTTCTCCTACGCGCGTACGTGTTAATTTTGTCAGATGAGCACCACTTTGAAGGGCTACACCAATATCTCTGGCTAATGCGCGAATGTAAGTGCCTTTGCTGCAAACTACACGAATAGTTATTTCGGGCATGTTGTAATGAAGCAGTTCAATATCATCTATAACAAGCAACTTAGGTTTTAGTTCAACATTTTCACCTTTGCGAGCTAAATTATAGGCTCGCTCTCCATTTATTTTGCACGCCGAGTAGATTGGTGGAATTTGCTGAATTTGACCTATAAATTGTTTTAGGGTTTTTTCAACCATTTCCTTATTAATATGATCTGTCGGATAGTAGGCATCGGTTTCATGTTCTAAATCGAAAGATTGTGTTGTTTCACCTAACTTAAGGGTTGCAATATACTCTTTGGTGTGATATTGAAATTCTTCAATTCGTTTTGTAGCTTTTCCGGTACAAATAATCATTACTCCTGTAGCCAAAGGGTCAAGTGTGCCGGCGTGTCCAACCTTCATCTTTTTTATTCCCAGTTTTCGTAACAGATGATAACGGACATGTTTGACCAATGCAAAAGATGTCCAATGTAATGGTTTGTTGAAATAGAGAATTTCTCCTTCTTTGAAGTTCATCATGCGATGTTGAGATTATGTCCTGTCATCAACATTATCAATATCAGTCCGCCGACAATAATGCGGTACCATCCGAAAGCTGTAAATCCGTATTTGGTTACAAAGCTGATAAAAAATTTTATAGCTAGCATGGCCACTACAAAGGCGATAATGTTTCCGAGGATTAATGTGGGCATGTTATTAGCGATTACTTCAGTTCCTCCGTCAAGAAAAAGCTTTAACATTTTGTATCCGGTAGCAGCGAACATCGTTGGTACGGCAAGAAAAAAAGAGAACTCGGCAGCTTTTTTGCGAGTCATCTTTTGCGCCATACCTCCGACAATAGTTGCCATAGATCGTGAGACACCCGGTATCATGGCTATACATTGAAAGAGACCGATATAGAATGCTTTTTTATCAGTTAGTTTAGTGTTCTCATCTCCGTTCTTAAACATTTTGTTGCAAAACAGCATGAAGATACCACCCAATACTAACATTACGGCCACTACTTCTACGCTCTCAAGTAGCTGATCAATTTTGTTGCTGAATATGAATCCGAAGAAGCCTGCCGGAATAAAAGCGATGAGCAATTTCCAATAGAAATCATATTTGTGCAGAAATTTTTTGAGGGCAGATGAGTTCTCTGATATTGGTGTATGGTTGAGGCGGAAAAAATGTTTCCAATATAAACAGACAACTGAAAGAATTGCTCCGAACTGTATGATTACTGTAAAAGCTCTGACGAATTCTGTACTTTTTATGCCCAGCATATTTTGGACAATAATCATGTGCCCCGTTGATGAAACGGGCAAAAATTCAGTTAATCCTTCTACTATAGATATAATAACAGTTTGTAATGTCGTTAAATCTTCCATTCTTATTTTTTATTATCTTTATCTTTAGGTTTGCATAGTATAGCAACAATTATCATGAGATAGCCAAACAAACAAACCATTGGTGCTACTTTTATCCTTCTTGCACTAAAGATATCAGGTTGAAAAAGTTTTTCTGATGATGAAGGACCGGTCATCAGTATAAAACCGAGAATAACCAAAATCATTCCTATAGCTATTAGAATGAAGTTTCTTTTATCAAAAGCAAATTTTTGTTTATCAGTCATGGTGTTCTATGATTATTTTTTATTTATATATAATACAAAGTTCTTGCTTTCATTTTCAAATATTTATTGATAGAGAAATAGGCACATAGAAAAGTGATAATGATACCAAAAACAAATACGCTGGAACATACAATCAACATTACGTTTGGTGTAATAATTTTGATTAGTTCGTTTTCGGTACAGATGGCCCAATAGGAGCCGCATAGCAATAGGGAATTAGCAAAGATGGCAGAAATAACTCCGATCCAAATGTGTTTAATTAAAAACGGGCGGCGAATGAAATTCCAATTGGCACCTACAAGTTTCATTGTATGAATGAGAAAACGTTTGGAATAAATAGTTAGTCGTATGGTATTGTTAATCAAAGCAAAAGAGATAAATGTAAGTGCTATTGCCAAGGCCAATAGTACCAGACTAATATTGCGTATATTTTTGTTTACGGCATCAACCAGGTCTTGTTGATAAAGAATATCTTGTATATTATTATTTCTTTTAATGATACTTTTTATTTTAGCAATACTGTCACTGTTAATATAATCTGAGTGGAGCTTGATTTCTAAGGATGCTGTAAAAGGATTGTAACCCAAAAAATCTTTTGGATCTGTTCCCATCGCCTCGGTTTGCTCTTTGAGGGCTTCGTCTTTAGAGATGTATTTGGATTCTTTGACAAATGGTTCTTTATCAAGGTTCTTTTGCAAGGCTAGAATATTGACTTCTTTCATATCATCGCTAATTAGTACGGAGAAGTTAATATTCTCACGAACATAGACGGATAACCCTTGTGCCGTTAGAACAAAGAATACAACCAAGCCAAGCAATAATAAAACAAGAGAGGTGCTGATGCTCGATGTTATGAATTGCATGTCATAAAAGAAATGTGTATGTTTATTATTCTTCATTGATATATTTTTTCCGAAAAACGTAAATTATTGAACTACTCTTTTCTTTATTGTTCAACGAATGAAGCCAAGCCAATAAACCACAGTAGGCACCGGTGAAGAAATTAAATTTGCAACCCTTGTACTTCTCGCTTAACATGGAGATATAAAAAGCGTCGAAAGGCATGGAATATTGTTTTGAAAGATAAAAATGATGTTTAATCGCCATTTTCTGCATTGTTTCGGGAGTGAAATGCCATAAATGACGGGGAACATCATAGGCAGCCCAATATTCGCCAAATTTTTTGGCATCGTATGAAGAATGATTCGGTACTGCTATAATTAAAACTCCATTTTTTTTAAGTAATGAATAAAGGAGTTCCCAAACGTCATTTATCGATTCCAAATGTTCCATCACATGCCATAAAGTAATGGCATCAAAACTTTCTTTTTTATATTTATATAAAGCCTCATCACCCTTGACCTGAATATTAAAATGTTCGTGGGCAAAGTCTTGAGCTTTTAAATTTTTCTCGATGGCTTCAACTTTCCATCCACAACTCTGCATGGCGTGTGGAAAATATCCTGTACCTGTTCCTATATCCAGTAAACGCCCGACTTTGAGATGTGATGTGTTTATGACAAGCTGTACTTTTTTCTTGAGCATGAAAGAACGGACATAGTGATAAACGATATTTATGGCTCCGGTACGAGTGTCTGAATGTGATATATAGCTTGGCGTTTCGTAATATTTATCTATGGATGAACCTTTGGGAACGTCTTGAGTGAAAGTAAAACCACAATCTGTACATGTATACAACTCGAATGTCTCCTTAGTTGCATAAAAATCAGTACAAGTCATGAGACTTTTGAAATGATTGCCACCACATAGTGGGCATACATCTATAGTGATTTTATCCATTATTCCTTTTTAAAATAGGGCAATACCTTTAACTAAAAGAATCAATGACCCTCAATTTTTTTTGCAAAGAAACGAAAAAAACTAATGTTATTGCTTTTATTTAGGTACTTTTTATAAATAATTGTATAAAAAGAGGTATGGTACTCCATTAATTTAGGTCTACGTGAATTATCAGAGTAATGATAATTCACGTTAATAATTACTTGACTTTTCTTTTGGTTTACAGATTTTTCCATATCTTTGACCTTTCAAATAATAAAAGAAAAGCCATGAGAGAATTTTTTCAAATGATGAGACGTTTTGTACCTCCGTATAAAAATCGATTATGGGTGGCTATGCTTCTTAATTTGTTGTCTGCTTTATTTAATGTTTTTTCTTTTTCTTTGTTGGTGCCTATATTGGATATCTTGTTTAAAACAGGTGCTAGTGGTGTTGTATATCATTATATGGAGTGGGGAAGTGGAAGTCTTAAAGCAGTAGTAATTAATAATTTCTATTATTATATAACCCATATGATTAATTTATATGGGCCATCGAATACGCTGTTGTTTCTTGGCTTGTTTCTTACTTTTATGACTATTCTTAAAACGGTGAGCTATTTTGGCGGTTTGGCAGTGATGGTGCCGTTGCGTTCGGGAGTAGTTCGTGATATCCGCGTGAAGATTTACAAAAAAGTGGTTCGTCTTCCTCTAAGTTTTTTCTCGGAACAACGCAAGGGTGATATCATCACTCGTATGAGTGGAGATGTGAGTGAAGTGGAAAATTCCATTATAGGCTCTCTTGACATGTTGATGAAAAATCCGATTTTGATTATTATATATTTTGCTACTTTAATTGTAACCAGTTGGAAACTGACCTTATTTACCATTTTGGTTTTACCGGGCATGGTTTGGATTATGGGTAGGATTGGTAAAAAATTAAAGCGGAAATCTTTAGATGTCCAGAGTAAATGGAGTGATACGATGACGCAAGTTGAGGAATCACTAGGTGGGTTACGCGTAATTAAGGCTTTTAATGCTGAGAATTCGATGTCGAAAAGATTTGAAAAATGTAGCAATGAACTTCGGGCTGCGGTCAACAGAGTTGATATTCGTCAGGCCTCGGCACATCCTGTAAGTGAGACGTTAGGCACGCTCTTAATTGTTTTTGTCTTGTGGTTTGGTGGGGCTTTGATCTTAGATGATAATTCTTCTATCGATGCGTCTACTTTTATCTTTTACATGGCTATATTGTATAGTATTATCAACCCTTTGAAAGATGTAGCCAAGGCTAGTTATAGTATTCCGAAGGGGTTAGCTTCTATGGAGCGTATTGATAAAATTTTATTAGCTGAAAACAATATTAAGGAGGTGAAAAATCCTTTGTCTCTTCACGACTTGAAAGATAAAATTGAATTTAAAGATATTTATTTTAGTTATAATGGTGAACACCAAGTTTTAAAGGATATTAATATCGTTGTACCTAGAGGAGAGACCATTGCGTTAGTTGGCCAGTCGGGATCCGGAAAATCCACACTTGTTGATTTGCTTCCCCGATATCACGATGTACAGTCTGGTCATATATTGATTGATGGAAAGGATATTAAAAATGTTCGTATTGCTGATTTGCGAGGGCTTATCGGTAATGTGAATCAAGAAGCTATCTTGTTTAATGATACTTTTTTTAATAATATTGCTTTTGGAACGGAAAATGCCACTATGGAGCAAGTTGTTGAGGCTGCAAAGATAGCCAATGCACATGATTTCATAATGGAGAGTCCTGGAGGATATCAGATGAGTATCGGTGATCGTGGAGGAAAGTTATCCGGTGGTCAGCGTCAGCGCATCAGTATTGCGCGAGCTATATTGAAGAATCCCCCTATTTTGATACTCGATGAAGCAACTTCGGCTTTGGATACGGAATCCGAGCGATTGGTACAAGAAGCTTTGGAACGATTGATGAAGACACGAACAACTATAGCTATAGCTCACCGACTTTCAACGATTAAAAATGCAGATGAAATTTGTGTGATGCATGAAGGACAAATAGTTGAGCGAGGAAAGCATGATGAGCTGCTAGCGTTGAATGGATATTATAAAAGACTTAATGATATGCAGGCCTTATAGAATAATTTACTTTCTTCCGAAATCTGCAGGAATTTCGCCCCATTCTTTTGTTTTCCATTTTATAATTCGTGTGGAATAGATATTGTTTTTTAGCCAATTTTCGGCCCGCTCAATCATGCTAAAGAGTTTATCGTTTTTTTGCGTATGCGGAAGTTTAGTACCACATTTCTTTTTCTTTATCCAGCCTATGGCAATAGCACTATCACTGTAGATAGGCATATCAAATCCCTCTTTTTTAAGTAAGGCAAGTCCGTGAACTATGGCTAAGAATTCACCGATGTTATTAGTCCCTTGCAGTGGGCCGAAATGAAAGATTTGTTGTCGACTTGCTATGTGTATTCCACGATATTCCATTTTTCCGGGATTGCCACTACATGCTGCGTCAACGGCTAAACTGTTGTCTTCAACTTCTTTAGGGTAAAAAGAAGGTGTGGGTTTGATTTTAGACGGATCCTTTTTCTTATTATTAATATAGTCTAGTGGAGATGATTGGAAAGCTTGTGCAGCTTCTTCGTGGGTGTTGAAGGAACAGAATTTAGCTCCTTTATAACCTTTAATCTGAAGTTCACATTCTGTCCATGTGGTGTAAATTCCCGGATCTACACCTTCCCATACGACATAATATTTTTTTTTATTCATCTCTTCATTTATAATAAGGAGGTAAATATACGTATATTTTTTATTCTTAAAAATACTTGTTCTGAAAAAGTGATACCTTTTTCCCGAATTTAGAAGAAATAAATTCGTATTAGGTTTATTTATTATACGATCACCTTAGAAATCAGAATCAATATTCTATCTTTGTTCTGAAAATAGTAGTTAAATATGATTAGAATATTTCTAACCGGCTACATGGGCGCCGGGAAAACGACACTGGGTAAAGCTTTTGCAAAGAATTTAGGAGCGGAATTCATTGATTTGGACTGGTTCATTGAGTCGCGTTACCATAAATCTGTGCATGATCTCTTTGTGGAAAGAGGAGAGGATGTGTTTCGTGATTTGGAGAGGAAGGCACTTCATGAAGTGTCTGATTTTGAAAACGTGATTATTTCTACCGGAGGTGGTACACCTTGCTTTTTTGACAATATGGACTATATGAATCTTAAGGGTATTACAGTTTTCTTGAATGTTCATATAGATATTTTATTCAGTCGTCTCAGAATAGCTAAAGACAGGCGTCCTATTTTACAAAATAAGTCCGATGAGGAGTTGAAGCTTTTTATCGGAGATGCGCTTAAAGATAGACTTCCTTTTTATGAAAAAGCTAAATATACTTTTTGTGCTGATGAACTGGAAGACTATCGACAGATAGATTCATCGATTAATAGATTGTGCCAATTATTGCAAGTATAGTGCATAGCTTTGAGGGGAGGGAAAATCTTTTAATACGAAAAGATAATATATTTTGCGAAAAGTGTGCAAATATGTAGATTAATAATTATTTTTGCGAAATTTACTTTGGTAATAAATCTATAAAAAGATAATAACGAAATGAGAAAATGGCGTATAGAGGATTCCCAAGAGCTTTACAACATAAATGGCTGGGGGACATCTTACTTTGGAATTAATGAGAAGGGACATGTTTATGTTACTCCTCGTAAGGATGGCGTTTCAATTGACTTAAAGGAGTTGATAGATGAATTGCAATTGCGCGATGTAGCTGCTCCAATGTTACTCCGTTTTTCTGACATCTTGGATAATCGTATAGAAAAGACCGCTAATTGTTTCAAGTTAGCTTCGAAAGAGTATGATTACAAGGGAGAAAATTTCATCGTTTACCCTATTAAGGTAAATCAAATGAGACCTGTAGTTGAAGAAATCATAAGTCATGGTAAGAAATTTAATTTAGGTCTCGAGGCTGGTTCTAAGCCCGAATTGCATGCGGTTATTGCTGTGAATTCGGATTCGGATTCATTAATTGTCTGTAATGGATATAAAGATGAAGGTTATATCGAACTTGCTCTTTTAGCTCAGAAAATGGGGCGGCGTATTTTCTTGGTTGTTGAAAAGATGAATGAACTTTCTTTAATAGCCAAAATAGCTAAGCAGCTTAATGTGCGCCCTAATATTGGTATTCGTATCAAATTAGCCTCTTCGGGTAGCGGCAAATGGGAAGATTCGGGGGGTGATGCTAGTAAATTCGGCTTAAACTCAAGTGAATTGCTTGATGCTCTTGATTTTCTTGAGGAAAAGGGAATGAAGGATTGTTTGAAGTTGATTCATTTCCACATTGGTAGTCAGGTTACTAAGATACGTCGTATCAAAACAGCCTTGCGAGAGGCTTCTCAGTTCTATGTTCAATTATATCAAATGGGCTTTCCCGTCGAATTTGTTGATATAGGTGGGGGACTTGGTGTGGATTATGATGGTACTCGTTCTTCGAGTAGTGAAAGTAGTGTGAATTATTCTATTCAGGAATATGTTAATGATTCTATTTCAACAATGGTCGATGCTAGTGATAAAAATGGTATTCCCCATCCGAATATTATTACAGAGAGCGGTCGTTCATTAGCTGCTCATCATTCGATCCTTATTTTTCAGGTATTGGAGACAGCCTCTTTACCTGAATGGGATGCAGATGAGAATATCGACCCTGATGCACATGAATTAGTTAAGGAATTATATGAAATTTGGGATTCTTTAAATCAAGTTACAATTCTTGAGTCGTGGCATGATGCGCAACAAATTCGAGAAGAGGCCCTCGATTTATTCAGTCATGGTATTGTAGATTTGAAAACACGTGCCCAGATAGAGCGGCTTTATTGGTCCATTACAAGAGAAATTAATCAAATAGTTCAAGAGTTGAAACATGTACCTGATGAATTTCGAAGTTTACCAAAATTGCTTGCTGATAAATACTTTTGTAACTTTTCACTATTCCAGTCTCTTCCTGATTCATGGGCTATCGATCAGATTTTTCCTATTATGCCTATTCAGCGGTTGGATGAAAAGCCGGATCGTTTGGCTACATTGCAAGATATAACTTGCGATTCAGACGGGAAGATAGCTAATTTTATTTCTTCAGGGGGCGTTGCGAATGTTCTCCCTCTTCATAAATTAAAGAAAAACGAACCTTATTATATAGGAACTTTCTTGGTGGGTGCTTATCAAGAAATATTGGGTGATATGCATAATTTATTTGGTGATACGAATGCTGTTCATATCTCTGTTGACGAAAATGGATATCATATTAATCAGGTGATAGACGGTGAAACAGTAGCTGAAGTGTTGGAATATGTACAATATAGTCCGAAGAAATTAGTACGTACGTTAGAGACTTGGGTCTCTAAGTCAGTAAAAGAGGGCAAAATTTCATTGGATGAAGGGAAAGAATTTCTTTCTAATTATCGTTCGGGACTTTATGGATATACTTATTTGGAATAATCGATGAAAGAGAAACTTGTTGTTTTGAAAGTTGGCGGGAAAATTGTAGAGAATGATGATCAGCTCCAACAATTATTAGATGATTTTTCGGCGATTGAAGGTTCTAAAATATTAGTACATGGTGGAGGGCGTTCTGCGACGAAAATTGCGGCCAAGTTGGGTATTGAAAGTGAAATGGTAAATGGGCGACGTATAACGGATCTTGAGATGCTGAAAGTCGTTACTATGGTTTATGGTGGTCTGGTTAATAAGAATCTTGTTGCCGGACTTCAATCTCGTGGCGTCAACGCATTAGGATTGACCGGAGCAGACTTGAATATTATTCTTTCTGTCAAACGTCCGGTAGCTAATGTGGATTATGGGTTTGTAGGCGATGTTCAAAAAGTGGACGTTTCTCTGCTTTCCGTATTAATCAATAAAGGAGTAGTCCCTGTGATGGCTCCGCTTACGCATGACGGTAAAGGTTCTTTGCTTAATACGAATGCCGATACCATAGCCGGTGAGATAGCTAAAGCATTTTCGACATTATTTGATGTCATACTCATTTATTGTTTTGAAAAGAAAGGTGTACTTTTGGATGAGAATAATGAAAATAGTGTGATTCCTCTACTTACTCATGAGCAATTTAAGAAATTTGTAGCTGACGGAGTAATACAGGGTGGCATGATTCCTAAGTTAGAAAATTCTTTTAAAGCCATAGATGCCGGAGTGAGAGAGGTAATTATTACGTCGGCGTCTGATCTCCATTTTAAAAATAACTTTGGTACAAAAATAAGAAAGTAGTTGTAACTTTTATAGTTCTTATCCGTCATTATTAAAGAGATGCATGAATTTAGCTTCCAAGATGATATTTTGCCATTGAAAGATAAGCTCTTTCGTTTAGCTTTACGAATTACTATGGATAGAGCTGAGGCTGAAGATGTTGTTGAGGAGGCAATGGTAAGGGTTTGGGAGAAGCGGGAAAGTTATTCCAATTATGATTCTGTAGAAGCTTTTTGTCTGGTGGTTACTAAGAATTTAGCTTTAGATATGAGCCAGAAGAAAGATGCCCAGAATTTGTCGTTGGATGAATCCATGGCTGAGAGTGAGATGGATGAAAGTGACCCTTATCATCAATTGGCTAATAATGAGAAGCTGAAACTTATTCATCGTCTGATAAATGAATTACCTGAAAGGCAACGGTTGGTAATGCAATTGCGTGACATAGAAGGTGAATCGTATAAAAAGATAGCTTTGGTTATGAATATAACAGAAGCACAAGTAAAGATAGATATTTTTCGTGCAAGACAAAAAGTTAAACAAAGGTTTTTAGAGATTGACGGATATGGATTATGACTATATTGACCGATTATTAGAACGGTATTGGAAATGTGAAACTTCCCTTAAGGAAGAATCTGAATTGCGGACTTTTTTCTCAAAGTCTGATATGCCTAAGCGCTTTTTGCCGTATAAAGATCTATTTGTTTATCAACAGATTCAAAAAACGGTAGGGTTGGGGAGTGATTTTGATGTTCGTGTATTATCCAAAATAGAACCACCTGTAGTTAAAGCCAAACGGTTGACTATGTTTGTGCGCATCAAACCTTTTTTGCGCGCAGCGGCAGCTGTAGCTTTAATTGTTTTGTGTGGAAATATTACAGAGCGTTCATATTTCGCAGATGATAAGTTAGATTATAATTATAAGGATTATAAGGATACCTTTCATGATCCGGAAGTTGCCTATAAGAAAGTGTCTTCTGCTTTGATGATGTTATCTGAGGAAATAAAGAAATCCAAAAGTCAGCATTTCCCTGACAGCTTATACCAAAACGATTTAGATAGTGTTTGCACAAAATAATTATGAGACATGTTCTTTTTATTTATTTTGTTACTTTTTCTTTTCTCTTTGTCTCGGCGCAAGATTTTGTGTCGCGTTTTATGGCTTCTCATCATTCGGATTCTAAATTAACATGTATTACTATTAGCCCAAAGATGATGAATGAAATCCTCGAGTTAAATGAGAATGTTGACACTACGATTCTAGGAATGATATCTAATTTGAAAAGTATGCAAATGTTATCTTCTAATGTTGCGGCGGTGCGTTATTATAATGATGCCTTGTCATTAGTGAATAAGTCTGTGGGTGTTTATGAACCTTATTTTTCTATTAATAATACATATGAAAATGGCCAGATTATGATTAGAAAAAGGTTTGGTGCTATTGTAGAACTGATTATGTTCTCTTGTAAAAGCAGACGTTTTTTTGTTATTAATTTCACCGGAAGTATGAATATTGAGTTTATTAATAGGCTTTCTGTACTTCTTCACCAAAAATGTTCTTGATTTTGGTTAAAATGGCATTCGCTATTTTTCTTTCATCTTTTATAGCTGTTTTTATAGAACAAGTTCCTTTTTGTATTTCTGTTTGTAAAAGAAGAATTCTTTGATATAAATAGAGGCTTATATTTAGGTTCCTGTTTTTGATATGTGCAAAAGAGTTTATTAGTGGTCTAATAGAACCATTTTGCATTTTGTATTTTAAAATTCTTTCTATTTCTCTTGTTATTATGAACTATAGTTCATATCTTTACCCCCTAGAAAGAAAGAATAACATGGTACGACCCCAAAAAACAAGAAGAATAGCTAAGATGCCAGAAGTGTTAGGTTTTAATCCTTACGGTGGTAAGATATCGCCTAAAAAACTTGAACCGATTTATCTCTTATGCGAAGAGTATGAAGCATTACGGCTGAGCGATTACGAGCGTTATAATCAATGTATGGCTGCGGCAATTATGCAAATATCTCGTCCTACGTTTACTCGTATTAGCCAATCTGCGCACGAAAAGATAGCTACAGCTTTTGTAGAAGGCCGCCGGATTATTATTGAAGGTGGTAAAGTACAGTATGATGCAAATTGGTACACTTGTGAGGATTGCGGATGTTTGTTTAATAGGATTGATGATTATTCAAGTATTTGTCCTTTGTGCGGAAGTAATGACGTTTGTGGTTATTCTCCTAAGGAAATTGAAGAAGGATATCTTGTTGATTCTTGCCAGTGTGGGAAAAAAAGAGAGAAACATTGTGGATTTGGGAATAAGCATAGAAACATTTAATATAAAAAATAATACATGATGAAAATATGAAAGTAGTTATTACAAGTTCCGGAAGTACTCTACAAGATAAGGTAGATGCTAGATTTGGGCGCTGTCCTTTTTTTGTTTTTTATGATACGGATAATAAACAAACAGAGATTCTTCCTAACCCAAATATGGATGCTGATGAAGGAGCCGGGCCGGCTGCTGTTAGGTTTGTGGCTTCGCGTAATGTTAAAAAGTCTATCTCTGGAGAATTCGGATTTAAAATTAAATCCTTGATGGATTCTGCCGGAATTCAGATGATTGTAGTTAAGGCGGATAAGACGGTTAAAGAAATTATTGATTTATTGAACAATTAAAGTTAAAATTATGCCAAGAAGAAAAGGAACAGGCCCTCAGGGTCAAGGTTGTTGTACCGGTAAAGGTATGGGAAATGGTTGCACTAATCAAAACGGTGATAACGTTCGAAATTCAGCCAAAGGTCGAAATTTTATTAATAATAATGGATTAGGTTGCGGAATGGAGCGCGGTAATGGTTGTGGAATGGGTAGTAAGAGATTTCGCAGGCAAGGTAGCAAGAATCAATAACTTGTTTTTGCTAAGAAACTATTTATAGTATTTGAAGGCGTTATGTCGTATCGGGTCGTTTATTTGAGAGGGTTTTCGTTTTATATAATAAAATAGAGTTTGTATAAATTAAAATAATAAATAAAATTATGGATAGAAAAATTGCTATTCCTACAGAAAATGGTGTATTGTGTTCACATTTTGGACATTGTCAGTCTTTTTGTTTTGTAGATATTAAAGATGATAAAATCTCTGATAAGAAAAACATTGTACCTCCGGAACATGAGCCGGGTCTTTATCCAAAATGGATAAAAGAGCAAGGGGCTACAGAGGTGATTTGCGGTGGTATAGGTCAGAAGGCGAGAACTTTATTTGCTGATGAGAATATAAAGTTATATATCGGTGTACCAAATAAGGCTCCGGAAGAACTTGTTGATGATTTGTTATGCAACCGCCTTCAAACAGGTGTAAATAGTTGTGATCATTAATGAAGATCGCTATAGCAAGTGGAAAAGGTGGAACGGGTAAAACGCTTGTAGCTACTAACTTGTTTTATACTTTTCAGCGGATGGGCCTTTCTGTATCATTGGTAGATTGTGATGTAGAAGGGCCTAATGCGTTGAATTTTTTTCAATTACACAAAGTTAAAGTGATTTCGGTGAAGGAGTATTGTCCAAAATTTGATTTACAGCAGTGTATTTATTGTGGAAGATGTGCAGATTATTGTGATTATAATGCAATATTTATTATTCCCAATCAGTCACAATTGCATCTGCTTTCTCATCTATGTCATGGGTGTGGTGCATGCGCAGTCGCTTGTAATAATGGTGCTATAGAGGATTCGGAAATAGAGGTTGGAATTGTTTCTCTTTTTTCGACAACGATGGAAAGGGAAAAGGCATTTCTAGTTGAAGGTCGTATAAATGAAGGTGAACATTCTGCAACTCCAGTTATCAAGGCAGCCATTAATCAGGGCGATTCACTGAATACGGATTTTTTGATTTTAGATTCTCCACCAGGTGTTTCATGTCCATTTATTCAAACTGTTGCGAAAACGGATTATGTGGTTTTAGTTACAGAACCTACACCTTTTGGCTTGAGTGATTTGCGTCAGGCTGTAGAAACATTAAAGCATCTGCACAAGCCTTTTGGGGTTATAATAAATAGGGTTGGTTTGGGTAATCATGATGTTTATGATTATTTGGAAAAGGAGCATATTGCATTGTTAGCCGAAATTCCTTTTGATAAAAAGGTTGCCCACCTGTATTCGGAAGGAAATTTGCTTGTTACTTCGCAACCGATTATGAGTAAATATTTTGAAAGTATATCGAAAAAGATAATCAAGAATGGAAATAGCAGTTGTTAGTGGAAAAGGAGGAACGGGAAAATCCAGTATAAGTGCGGCTCTGGTTTCATTGACCAACCATTCCATTGCTGTAGATTGTGATGTGGATGCTGCTAATATGTATCTTTTGTTTCAACCCAAAATAGAGAAGGAATTTAAGTTTATCTCAGGTAAATATGCCTTGATCGATCAAGATAAATGTATACAATGTGGTAAATGTAAATCTCTTTGTCGTTTTGATGCTATTTCAATACATGAAGGCCAAATAGAAGTGGATACGGTATTATGCGAAGGTTGTTCTCTTTGCTCTAGAATTTGTCCGGTAAAGGCTATATGTATGAAGCCAATAGATCAGAGTCGAATGTATATTGGTTCGTTTCGCTATGGCCGGATGGTATATGGTCGGCTTTTTCCGGGAGAAGAAAATTCCGGTAAGTTTGTTAGTGTAATCCGTCAACATGCTCATCGTTTGGCTGAAGAAGAAGGATTTCCAAATATTATACTCGATGGTCCTCCAGGTATAGGATGCCCAGTCATATCTACCCTTACAGGCGCTGATAAGGCGGTCATTGTTACGGAGCCGTCTTTATCTGGTTTATCTGATATGAAGCGTGTGATAAATGTCGCTCGGAATTTTATAGATTCAATATATGTAATTATTAATAAGTACGACTTGAATGTAGAAATGTCCGAAAAGATAAAATTATATTGTTTGCAGTCGTCTATTCCTGTAGTTGCGGAACTTCCGTTTGATAAACGGGTGGTTGAAGCGATGGTTGCAGGTCGTACAATTATTGAAAGCTATCCGGATTCTTTAGTTGCAACTCGATTGATGGAGGTTTATCGAATTATTTTTGAAGCTTAGTATAAAGATACTTTTTATGAATATTCTTCGTTCTCTAATATATTTTTTTAAGAAACAAAAGAAAATGAGATATTCTTGTAACTTTCTGACGAATAGCCCGTCAGTTATATACAGGGGCATTCAAATAGAGTTGCTCTTTTAAATTTGATATTTTCATTTGCTTTAAACATAATATAGTTAGTGTGCTTAATTAAAACAATTAGAAACTGTGAAGTTTCAATTTTTAAAAATTTCTAAATCTAACTAAATAAAAAAGGTTACCGTGTGATGCAGTAACCTTTTTTATTTTTATATCTTTTCTTTTCGATTATGGCATGTATCATGTTTAAAAAAACTATTTTTGTAGGAGAATATAGATATGTGATTAATAAACTATGCAAAATTGCACTATAGAAGATAAAGAACTTGGCCTAATAAAAGTACAGGTTAATGTCCGCGCCCGCCAGTTTGTTTTTCATATCAAGCGTGATGCTATTTATGTTTCGGTCCCTCCCGGCGTGGTTACGAAAGACTTGAAACATGCTTTAAATAATGTTCGTGATAAATTAATAGCTTGTCGGCAGAATTTTCCTGAGCCGATTATAGATTTGGATTATAAGATTGATGCCGAACTTTTTAAACTTACCCTTGTAGAAGGTTCGAAAGATTCTTTTTTTGCCAAAACAAAGTTGGGTTCGATGCAAATTATTTGTCCGCCACATACAGATTTTAGCGATGAACAGTTGCAAAAGTGGTTGAGAAAGGTAATATGTGAATCTCTTAGGCGTAATGCCAAAAAAATACTTCCTCCGCGCTTATTGGCCTTATCAAGGGAATACGAGTTGCCATTCCAAAAAGTAAGCATTAATTCAAGTCGTGGCCGTTGGGGAAGTTGTTCAGTCAAAAAACATATTAACCTTTCTTTTTTTCTTCTACTTTTGCCTTCTCACCTTATTAATTATGTGCTACTGCATGAGCTTTCACACACGCGTGAAATGAATCATGGAGAAAAATTCTGGAAATTGCTCAATAATATATCAAAGGGTAAAGCTACTGTATTAAAAGAAGAAATTAAATCATATCATACGGATATATAATTATTCTTATAATTTGGAGTTTGGAAAATTCTTTCTTTCAGAACTTATTTCGCTAGTTGCTTTATTCCATCGGAATCCTTTTCGAACTTATAGTTACCACCTTTTTCGCTGAGATCGAAAGTGTATACTTCATTATTCTTGCGGTTAACGATAAATAGTGCACTTTCTTCGGCAAAGCGATCGATCTTAATTGTATAAGGCTCTTTGATGATTTGTTTGTTTTTTATAAGGCTGTCGTTGATGAATATTGAAATAGAATCTCCTGTAAACCCACTGACTAATTCAATGGTGTAAGAGCCTAAGAAATGGTGATCTCCTATTCTTTTTCGTTGAAGTTGAAAGCTCATATAAATAAAAATAACCACGATAAATAAGACAGCAAAGGCCAATATTCCATTACCAACCATAAACTGTTTGTTCGTATTGAGATGATTTTTCATTATTCTTTGTCTTTTAAGGTTCTAAAGATACGAATTCTTTCTTTTTATAAGGAAAAGAAGAATACTTTTTGCTTTCTAAATAAATATAGGATGATTTTTTCTTATATTATTTTGTAGGAGAATAGATTATTTGTATCTTTGCGCCGAAAAGGATGATAGGTGGAGGGGCAATGAAGCTCCTTTTTTTGTTCTTAATTGTTAATCCATGATAGAAAAAAAAGCTGTTACTCAAATAGTAGAAGAGTGGTTAAAGGGGAAAGAGTACTTCCTTGTAGAGGTAAATGTGAGCTCTGAAGACAAAATTGTGGTTGAAATTGATTACGCTGAAGGTGTATGGATTGAAGATTGTGTTGAGTTGAGTCGTTATATTGAGGACCATCTTGATCGCGATAAGGAAGATTATGAATTGGAAGTTGGTTCGGCCGGTATAGGTCAACCTTTTAAAGTTCTCCAGCAGTATTATAATAATATTGGACAGACGGTTGAGGTGATGACTGTTGATAATAATAAATACATTGGAGAACTAAAAGATGTAGATGAAGAAAGATTTGTCATTACAGTGAAAGAAAAAACAAAACCTGAAGGCGCTAAACGTCCCAAACTTGTAGAAGTGGATAAGATTTTTGCGTATGAGCAGGTAAAATATACTAAATACTTAATTAGTTTTAAATAATTATGGCCAAGAAAGTTGAGACTGTCAGTTTGATAGATACATTTGCGGAATTCAAGGAATTGAAGAACATTGATGTTAAAACACTTGTGAGCGTTCTTGAAGAATCTTTTCGGAGTGTCATAGCAAAAATGTTTGGTACCGATGAAAATTATGATGTCATTGTGAATCCTGACAAGGGTGATTGTGAAATCTGGCGCAATCGCAAGGTTGTTGCTGATGAGGATTTTGAAGATCCTAATTTGCAAATATCACTAACAGAAGCAAGGAAAATTGATTCTTCCTACGAGGCGGGTGAAGAAGTGACAGACGAAGTCATCTTTTCAAAATTCGGGCGGCGTGCCATATTGAATCTCCGTCAAACATTGGCATCTAAAGTGCTTGAACTTGAGAAGGATAGTCTTTACAATAAATATATTGATAAAGTCGGAAAGATTGTCAGTGCAGAAGTTTATCAAATTTGGAAAAAAGAAATTCTTTTGCTTGATGATGAGCAAAACGAACTTCTTTTGCCAAAAACAGAGCAGATACCAGGTGATTTCTATCGTAAGGGTGAAACTGTTCGTGCTGTGATTGACCGAGTAGAAAACGAGAATAATAATCCTAAAATTATTTTGTCTCGTATTTCTCCTGTTTTTTTACAGCGATTATTTGAAATTGAAGTACCGGAAATTAATGATGGGCTGATTACTATTAAGAAGATAGCGCGTATACCGGGTGAACGTGCCAAGATAGCAGTAGAATCATATGATGAGAGAGTTGATCCGGTAGGTGCTTGTGTAGGAGTAAAAGGCAGTCGTATTTATGGCATTGTCCGTGAACTCCGTAATGAAAATATTGATGTTATTAACTATACAACGAATATCTCGCTATTTATACAGCGTTCATTAAGTCCGGCTACGGTATCTTCCATTCGCTTGCATGAGGAAGAAAGTAAGGCAGAGGTTTATCTCAAACCGGATCAGGTGTCGCTAGCTATAGGTAAGGGTGGTTTGAATATCAAACTAGCTTGTATGTTGACCGGTTATACGATTGACGTATTCCGTGAACTTGAAGAAAACCAATCTGAAGATATTTATCTAGACGAGTTTAAAGATGAAATAGATGGTTGGGTTATTGATGCGATTAAGGGTATTGGCATTGAAACTGCCAAAGACGTGTTGAATGCACCTCGTGAAATGTTGATTGAAAAGACTGATTTGGAGGAAGAGACCGTTGACGATGTCATACGGGTTTTGAAGGCTGAGTTTGAAAACGAGTAGTAAGAAAATGTGCTGAAAAAGCATCTGCTTTTATCAGTAGATTGCGCACTGATATAATTACATATATGTCCTTATCTTCTAGTTTCGCCAGGCGGTATAAAAAGCATTTGCGCGTTGTTAAATTATTAAAAAGAAGTATGTCGATAAGATTAAACAAAGTTACAAGAGATTTTAATGTAGGGATAGCGACTGTAGTTGAATTCTTGCAGAAGAAAGGTTTCCCTGTTGAGGAAAATCCTAATACAAAGATTACAGAGGAGCAATATCAGGTACTTAAAAAAGAATTCAATAAAGACAAGGATCTTAAGGTTGAGTCGGAACGTCTTATCCTGCAACGCCAGAAAAAATACCGGAATAAAGCTTCTGCCATTTCAGATGAACAGAACGAAAAAAACGCCCATCAGAAAAACGAAGATGTTGTTGAGGTAGAGATTCCTGATGAGGTTCGTCCTAAATTTAAGCCTATAGGCAAGATTGATTTGGACAATTTGAGTGGCGGTATTGTTAAGGCAGGCCAGAAGAAAGATGCAACAGTAAAAGATATTAATAAAGAAAAAGAGGAAATTTCTATTGTTCAAAGTGTAAAGGACGAAAAGAAAATTCAAATAGAACAACAAGAACCTATTGCTCAAGAACCTAAAACAATTAAAGTAGTAGTTGAAAATAGTACTAATGCTGAAATGAGGTCTAAACAGCAAGGTAATGAGCTGCCTGTGAAGATTATTGACGAAAAACATCAAAAGGACAAATCTGAGGGTAAAAGAGATAATAGAAAACTTGAAGAAAAGGTTGTAGAGAAGAATTTGGAATCTGCAAACTTTAAAGAAGTTGCAGTTGCCGAAAAAGAGCAAAACGAAAATCAACCATCCGAAGATAAAGATCCTAAATATCCATCTGCTGTTAAATATAGCGAAGAAAAAGAGGTGAAAATTGTTAAAAAAACCATCGAAGATCAAGGTAATGAGGCTCAACAAAAAGAGAATGGAAAAACCTTGAAGGTTAAAAATAAGTCAATTTCATCTGAAAAGGTATCATTGGAGGATAATTCAAAATTATCTCTGCCCCATCAAGAGAATGATAATCGAGTTTTGGATTCTAAATCGCCGGTAGAACAAATAAAAGATAAATCCGAGATTGAAGATAAAAAAAACAGGAATAGTAGTGAAGATGAGTCGCAATCGCAGAAACACATAGCTGAGAAGGATACATTGTCTGTAGTTTCTTCTGATCAAACAGTAAAGGAAAGTGACTCTAGAGATAAGGAGAACGATTCTGCATCGGCTTCAAATCCTTCGGACGATAAGATATTTACTTTGCGTATGCCAAAGAGTCCCCAAATCAATATTATTGGTCAGATAGATTTAGCTGCATTAAATCAATCTACACGTCCTAAGAAAAAAACCAAAGAAGAAAAACGACACGAACGTATTGAAAAAGATAAACTTCGTCAAGATCAGCGGAAACTGATGAAGGAAGCTTTGATAAAAGAGATTCGTAAGGATGATGATAATAAAGCTACTGCTACAGGTAAACCTTCTGACGCTGTTAATGGAAAGAAAAAGCGTACTCGTATTAATAAGGAGAAGGTTGATGTAAGCAAAGAGGTATCAAATATTTCTTCAGCAAAACCGAAAGATCATTATCCCAGAAGCGGAAATGTTCCAAGGCCGAATAATTCTAGTGTACATACTAATAATAGTAGTAATAATAATTATAAGAAGGGCCGTTTTAATAAGCCGGTACTGAAAGCTCCTGTTAATGAGATAGATGTAGCGAAACAAGTTAAAGAGACTTTAGCTCGTCTAACCTCAAAGAGCAAAACTAAAACTTCTAGATATAGAAGGGATAAGCGTGACGAGGTTTCTAGTCGTTTGATCGAAGAGGAAAACAAGGAGAAGGTTGCAAGTAAGGTATTGAAGCTTACAGAATTTGTCACAGCCAGTGAATTGGCGAGCATGATGGATATTCCTGTCAATAAAGTTATTTCTACTTGTATGAATATCGGTGTTATGGTTTCTATCAATCAAAGGTTAGATGCTGAGGCTATCAATTTGGTAGCTGAGGAGTTTGGCTATAAGACAGAATACGTAAGTGCTGATGTTTCTCAGGCTATTGTTGAAGAGAAAGATGAAGAAAAGAATTTAGTTCACCGTGCACCGATTGTTACCGTAATGGGACATGTTGACCATGGAAAGACTTCTTTGCTTGATTATATTCGTAAGGCAAATGTGATAGCTGGTGAAGCTGGTGGTATTACTCAGCATATAGGTGCATATAATGTAACTTTAGAGGATGGGCGTCGAATCACGTTCCTTGATACTCCTGGTCATGAAGCTTTTACTGCCATGCGTGCCCGCGGTGCTAAAGCTACGGATGTGGCTATAATAATAATTGCGGCTGATGATGATATCATGCCCCAAACAAAAGAAGCTATTAATCATGCCATGGCTGCTGAAGTTCCTATAGTCTTTGCAATTAATAAGATTGATAAGCCGGGAGCAAATCCTGATAAAATAAAAGAAGAATTAGCTAACATGAACTTTCTTATTGAAGAATGGGGTGGTAAATACCAGTCTCAGGATATATCTGCTAAGAAAGGTACCGGCGTTAAAGAATTGCTCGAAAAGGTCTTGCTTGAAGCAGAAATGCTTGATTTGAAAGCTAATCCTAATCGACATGCTGCCGGTTCAGTTATTGAATCTACTTTGGATAAAGGTCGTGGATACATAGCTACCATATTAATAGCTAATGGGACCTTAAAAGTAGGTGATGTTTTATTAGCTGGCGTTAATTTCGGTCGAGTGAAAGCGATGTTCAACGAGCGTAATCAGAGAATTAAAGAAGCAGGACCTTCTGAACCAGTTTTGATTTTAGGACTTGATGGTGCACCGCAGGCCGGTGATACTTTCCATGTATTTGATTCTGAACAAGAGGCTCGTGAAATAGCCAATAAACGTCAACAGTTACAACGTGAACAAGGATTGAGAACTCAAAAGTTGCTTACTTTGGATGAAGTTGGTCGACGTATTGCTTTAGGTAATTTCCAGGAGTTGAATATTATCGTCAAAGGTGATGTGGATGGCTCTATTGAGGCTTTAAGTGATTCATTGATTAAGTTGTCTACGCCGCAGCTTCAGGTGAATGTTATTCATCAGGCTGTTGGTCAGATTTCTGAATCGGATGTAACGCTGGCCGCAGCTTCCGAGGCTATTATAATAGGTTTCCAAGTTAGACCATCAAGTGCTGCTCGTAAATATGCCCAGCAAGAAGGTGTTGATGTTCGTTTATATTCTATTATATATGATGCCATTGAAGAAGTGAAACAAGCGATGGAAGGTATGCTTGCTCCTGTAGTAAAAGAAGAAGTTACTGCAACCATTGAAGTACGTGAAGTATTCCACATATCTAAGGTTGGTATAGTTGCTGGTGCTATGGTAAAAGAAGGAAAAGCTTTCCGTTCTGATAAGGCTCGATTAATTCGTAATGGTATTGTTATTTATACCGGAGGAATTAGTGCTTTGAAACGATTCAAGGACGATGTAAAAGAAGTCGCTACTAATTTTGAGTGTGGTATCAGTCTTGTTAATTGTAATGACATACAAGTTGGAGATATTATAGAATCATTTAAGGAAGTAGAAGTTAAGCAAAAATTGTAGTTATAGTATAAAAAGCATGATGCTTGGTTAATTGATAGTGAAATAATAAGGTATCTGTTTGGATCCTTATTATTTCACTATTTTTTTTAGATAGATTATAGTCGTTATTTATTAATAGTTATTTATTATGGACACTATTTTTTTAATTATTATTTTAGTCGGTGCAATTATTGGATTTCGCAAAGGTTTTGTTTGTCAGTTAGCTTCAATAGTTGGATTGATAGCCGGATTATTAGCTGCAAAAGCTTTATTTATTCCGCTATCACACAAAATAGATTCCTCAGTCGGTTCTATGACTTTTGCTCAAATATTGGCATTCCTTTTGATTTGGTTAATTGTACCACTAATATTTTCATTAATTGCCACCATACTAACGAAGGCGTTGAAATTAATGTCTTTGAATGGTATAAATCGCATATTTGGTTCGGCCTTAGGTGCCTTAAAATATGTGATATTAGTTAGTTTGTTTGTGGGTATTTTAGAATTCGTTGATAGCGGGAACCATTTGATTTCTAGAACAAAAAAGACAGAATCAGTGTTATATTATCCAATGAAGTCGTTTTCGAGTTTGTTTTTCCCGGCGGCTAAAGTTATAACAACAAAATTGATAAAAAAATGAAGCAGGAAAAAAATTATAACCAATACGTAAAGGGGTTTACGCATGAAAAATATAAATATGGTTTTACTACAGATGTTGATTCCGATATTATAGATCGAGGTTTAAGCGAGGATGTTGTCCGTCTCATATCGAGAAAAAAGGAAGAACCCGATTGGTTGCTTGATTTCCGTTTGCAGGCTTATCGGCATTGGCTTACTTTAAAGATGCCGGTTTGGGCACATTTACGTATCCCGAAAATTGATTATCAGGCTATTTCCTATTATGCAAATCCCTTAAAGAAAAAAAACGGGCCAAAGAGTTTAGATGAGGTTGATCCCGAATTAATCAAGACATTTAATAAATTAGGTATACCTCTTGAAGAACAAATGTCGTTGGGTGGTGTAGCTGTTGATGCAGTAATGGATTCCGTTTCAGTCAAAACGACCTTTAAGGAATCCTTGATGGAAAAAGGAATTATCTTTTGTTCAATCAGCGAAGCCGTTCGCGAACATCCCGATTTAGTTAAGAAATATCTTGGTTCTGTAGTAGGTTATCGTGATAACTTTTTTGCGGCACTTAATTCGGCTGTATTTTCCGACGGTTCATTCGTCTATATTCCTAAGGGAGTTCGTTGTCCGATGGAGTTGTCTACCTATTTCAGAATTAATGCTCAAAACACCGGACAGTTTGAACGTACGCTTATTATTGCGGATGATGATGCTTATGTCTCTTATCTAGAGGGCTGTACTGCTCCGATGCGTGATGAGAATCAGCTTCATGCAGCTATTGTAGAAATTATTGTTCACGATCGTGCTGAGGTAAAATACAGTACCGTGCAGAATTGGTATCCGGGTAATGCCGAAGGTAAAGGTGGCGTTTATAATTTTGTGACGAAACGTGGTCATTGCTTAGGAGAGAGCAGTAAGTTGTCTTGGACTCAAGTAGAGACAGGTTCAGCCATTACATGGAAATACCCTTCATGTATCTTGTCCGGCGATAATTCTACGGCCGAATTTTATTCAGTAGCATTAACTAATAATTATCAACAGGCAGATACTGGTACAAAGATGATTCATCTGGGTAAAAATACACATAGTACGATTGTGAGTAAGGGCATTTCTGCCGGAAAGAGCGAAAATTCTTATCGCGGTTTGGTGCGAGTGTCCAAGAATGCTGTGAATGCAAGAAATTATAGTCAGTGTGATTCGTTGCTGCTAGGTGATAAATGCGGTGCACACACGTTTCCATATATGGATATTCATAACGATACGGCGGTTGTAGAGCATGAGGCAACTACTAGTAAAATCAGTGAAGAGCAGATTCTTTATTGCAATCAGCGCGGGATAAAAACTGAAGATGCGGTGGGGCTTATAGTTAACGGTTATGCCAAGGATGTTTTGAACAAACTTCCTATGGAGTTTGCCGTTGAGGCTCAAAAGCTTCTGTCTGTTTCGTTGGAAGGAAGTATCGGATAATTGTTAATCATAAAATTGTAGAAGAAAATGTTAGAAATAAAAGACTTACACGCTAGTATAAATGGCAAAGAGATATTAAAAGGTATAGATCTTATAGTGAAACCAGGAGAGGCTCATGCGATTATGGGACCGAACGGTTCCGGTAAAAGTACCCTCTCTTCTGTACTCATAGGGAATCCTGCTTTCGAAGTAACCAAAGGAAGTGTTACTTTCTACGGCAAGAATCTTTTGGACCTGAGTCCTGAGGATCGCAGTCACGAAGGTATTTTTCTTAGTTTTCAATATCCGGTAGAGATTCCGGGTGTCAGTATGGTTAATTTTATGCGTGCAGCAGTAAATGAACATCGTAAATATAAAGGTCTACCGGCGTTAACAGCCAGTGAATTTCTTCGGCTGATGAGAGAAAAGCGTGAAGAAGTAGGTCTTGATAGTAAATTAGCTAATCGCTCGGTGAATTCAGGTTTTTCCGGTGGTGAGAAGAAGAGAAACGAAATTTATCAGATGGCTATGCTTGAGCCTCGTTTAAGTATTCTCGATGAAACGGATTCCGGTCTTGATATTGACGCTTTGCGTATTGTCGGTAAAGGGGTGAGTAAGTTAAAGAGACCCGATACAAGTTTGATAGTCATTACGCATTATCAACGTTTGCTTGATTATATAAAACCTGATATTGTGCATGTGCTCTATCAAGGTAAGATTGTAAAAACTGCTGGTCCGGAACTAGCATTGGAACTTGAAAAGAAAGGTTACGACTGGATTAAGCAAGAAGTAGGAGAATAGTCATGAACATAGAACAACAATATATTGATCTTTACGATCAACAGAAAGCTGTGATCTGTAAGCATAGTGCGGAAGCGATGAACCTTTTGCGCCCCGATGCTTTCTCACATTTTAAGACGTTGGGTTTCCCTACTAAAAAGTTGGAGAAATATAAATATACGGACGTTAGCAAGGCCTTTGAGCCGAATTACGGTTTAAATTTGAACCAACTTCAATTTCCTGTCAATCCCTATGAGGTCTTTAAGTGCGATGTGCCCAACATGAGTACGGCCTTGCATTTCGTAGTGAATGATGCTTTTTATACTCAGTCGCCAACAAAAGCCGGATTGCCTGAAGGAGTTTTATTCGGCAGTTTGAAAGAGATGGCAAAGACTCATGCCGATATCGTGAAGAAATATTACGGTAAATTGGCTGATACTTCAAAAGATGGTGTTACAGCCTTTAATACAACATTTGCAGAAGATGGCGTTTTATTCTATGTGCCCAAGAATGTCATTGTTGAGAAGCCGATACAATTGGTAAATATACTTCGTTCGGATGTTGATTTGATAGCGAATAGGCGGATATTGATTGTTATGGAAGATGGATCGCAGGCCCGTTTACTGATTTGCGATCATACGATGGATAAAGTAAAGTTCTTGGCTACACAGGTCATAGAAGTTTTTGTGGGCAAGAATTCAGTGTTTGATTTATATGAATTGGAAGAAACGGATGTAAATTCCGTACGCATCAGTAATCTTTATCTCAGGCAAGAGGCCGACAGTAATGTTCTTCTTAACGGTATGACGTTGCATAACGGATCGACAAGAAATATGACGCAAGTCACCTTTGCCGGTGAAGGTGCGGAACTGAATGCTTACGGGATGGCTATTGCCGATAAAGAAGAACGTGTGGATAACAATATCTTTGTCGATCATGCTGTGCCCCGATGTACAAGTAATCAATTATTTAAGTACGTACTTGACGATAAGTCCGTAGGCGCCTTTGCCGGGTTGGTTTTGGTTCGTCCCGATGCTCAACATACAAATTCAAAGCAGACTAACCGTAATCTTTGTAATACGAGTGATGCTCATATGTATACGCAGCCTCAACTTGAAATTTATGCCGATGATGTAAAGTGTTATCATGGAGCAACAGTTGGTCAGTTAGATGACGACGCTTTGTTTTATATGCGTTCGCGGGGTATTTCTCAAACGGAAGCCAGATTGCTATTAATGTTTGCTTTTGTCAACGACGTGATAGATACGATACGTCTGGATGCTTTGAAAGACCGCCTTCATATGTTGGTGGAAAAACGTTTTCGTGGCAACTTAGGTCAGTGTGATAATTGTTCATTTTGCAAATAATAGAAGAGATGATATGATAGATATTCAAAAAATCCGTAACGACTTTCCTATATTAAGTCGTACCGTTTATGGTAAGCCCTTGATCTATTTTGATAATGCTGCTACTACTCAAAAGCCTCGTGCAGTGGTAGAGTCTATATCCAACGAATATTATTCAGTGAATGCCAATGTGCATCGTGGCGTTCATTTCCTTTCACAAAGTGCTACGGAGTTGTATGAAAATTCGCGCGCAACAGTATGTAAATTCATTAACGCTCATAGTACAGATGAAATCGTTTTTACCAGAGGTACAACAGAAAGTATTAATCTGCTTGCCTCGAGTTTCAGCGATGAATTCATGAAGGCGGGTGATGAAGTGATTGTCTCTGTTATGGAGCATCACAGTAATATCGTACCTTGGCAGTTGATGGCGGCAAAGAAAGGTATAGCTATCAAGGTGATTCCTATGAATGACAATGGCGAACTATTACTTGATGAATATGAGAAGCTCTTTTCAGACCGTACGAAAATAGTCTGTGTTACGCAAGTTTCTAATGTGTTAGGAACAGTGAATCCTATCAAAGAGATGATCGCAACGGCACATGCCCACGATGTACCTTTCTTGGTAGATGGTGCACAGTCTATTCCTCATTTTAAAGTGGATGTACAAGATCTTGATGCAGATTTCTTTGTCTTTTCCGGTCATAAGATTTATGGGCCCACAGGTGTCGGTGTTCTTTATGGAAAAGAAGATTGGCTTGATCGTATGCCTCCTTACCAGGGTGGTGGTGAAATGATTTCTCATGTTTCTTTTGAAGAAACAACGTTCAATGAGTTACCCTATAAATTTGAGGCAGGTACTCCCGATTATATCGGTGCTACCAGTTTGGCCAAAGCCCTC
>Ga0172378_10000703_pt1 | contig 29774 bp, 24 predicted proteins | sample GrowelOW332metaG_FD_119755 | JGI IMG/M metagenome (GOLD analysis project Ga0172378, IMG submission 119755) | Groundwater microbial communities from an aquifer near a municipal landfill in Southern Ontario, Canada - Pumphouse #3_1 metaG | ecosystem: Environmental > Aquatic > Deep subsurface >...
CTTCATTTATTAATGTCTTTAGGATATCGCTGTATAGCTGCCCATTGTAATTTTATGTTACGTGGTGAAGAATCTATGCGCGATGAACGAATGGTTATAAAACTATGTAAAGATTGGAATGTTAAACTGGAATTAGTCACTTTTGATACAAAATCAGAAGCTGAAAAGAACAAAATTTCTATTGAAATGGCTGCTCGAGACCTTAGGTATCATTGGTTTGAGGAAATTCGTAAGAAGTATCAAGTTGACAGTATAGCTATTGCGCACCATCGCGATGATAGTGTGGAGACACTTCTTCTTAATCTCATTCGCGGAGCAGGAGTAAGGGGGTTAGCTGGTATCAAAATGCGTAATAATAAGGTCGTTAGACCTTTGTTGTGTTTATCAAAAGAAGAAATTGTAGCATATACTGAAGAAAATAAGTTGCCTTCGGTTCATGATAGTAGCAATGATGAAACACTTTTCTTACGAAACAAAGTACGACATGAACTGATTCCGTACCTTGAAACTATAAATCCATCTGTACGTAAAACACTTGGCTATACTATTGAGTATCTGCAAGGTGCTAATGAACTGATTACTAGTTACATTTCCAAATATCGGCCATATATAGATGATGGGGCTATTCCTTTTACAGTAATTGAACAATTCCTGGATAAACAATATGTACTTTTTGAGTTATTACATCCGCTAGGGTTTAATTCGGAACAAGTAATGTCTATTGTTCGAAGTTTAGAGTCACAGGTGGGTAAACAATTTGATAGTATTACTGGATGGCGCGTCATTAGAGAGCGTGATCAATTAATTATCGTTGCTCCTGATAATGATGAATCTAATGAACCGCCTCATTTTTTGATCGAAATGAAACGGATGGATGACCCATTATCAGCAATAAAATTTGCTAAGGAAGTAGCAATCATAGATAGTGAAAATGTAACTTTTCCTTTGAATCTACGTAAGTGGCAGCATGGAGACCGATTTTCTCCTTTTGGGATGGCTGGGACTAAATTGATTAGCGATTATATGACTGATCGTAAGATGACTACTTTAGATAAAGAAAATCAGTGGGTCGTATACGATGCTCAAGGAAATATTATATGGCTTGTCAATCAAACAGTAGATAATCGTTATCGATTGACTGAAAAAACAAGAATAAAATTAGTTATAAGACCAATATTATCGAAAAAGAGTATAGAAAATGACGATTTTGGATATAAATTCTTGTAGTCTATCATTTTTTTTGTATTTTTGCTCACATAAAGGGTGGATTCACAAAGTCTTGTGGTTCATAATTCACTATTCAACAACAAATGATTTTTATCAAAATTCATAGAGCTTTGAATCTGTTGTGGTTCTAATGCTCGCATTATCATTATTTTATGTATAACATCGTACAATTAAATGGCAAAGAAGTGTCTGAACTTCAGCAAATAGCCAAAGAGTTGGGAATTGCTGGCGCAGATAAAGAGCCAAAAGAAGCACTGATCTATCAAATTATAGATGAACAAGCTATCGTAGGTGCAAAAAAAGTAGTCTCAAAAGAGGAGAATACCAAGAAACGTACACCTTCTAATACACGTAAATCTAACACAAACGAGAAACTTGAATCTTCAGATGACACTATCGCTGAGCAAAAGAAAGCTACTGCAGTAAAGAAGTCTACTAGGACACCACGAAAAGAGTATAAAAAGGAAGACCCTATAGAAGCTTCTAAAGATAATTCTGAAGAAAAGGTTGCTAAACCAATAAAAAAGAGGGGGCCTCGTACACGTAAGGTCGCAACAGCTAACGCTGATAATGCTTCTGATGAAAAAGAAGCAGTTACTCCTGTTGTAAAAAAGAAAGCGACTCGTCAGAGAAAAGCCATTAAGAAAGTTGACCTCGTAGACAATAAAATTACTAAAGATCCAAAGTCTGATGTAAAAGATGTGCCATCTACCAACAAACTAAACAGTAAGGTCGAAACAAGTACTAGCAAAACTGAACAGGTTGTTTCAGCTACTGATGAGGTGAAAATAGAAAAGAATATACGCAGTATCAACAGTACACCTGCTCCTAAAAAAATAGCTGATCTGATTAATGATGTTGCAAAAGAATCGAAAACCAGAGAGGAAGCTGTAGCAAAGGATAATATAATTATTCCAAAAAGACTTGACAGTAAACTTGTTACTGAAGTAAAAAAAGAGGTTGAAACTAAGAAAGAAGTAGCTGAGACTTTGTCAAAAAATGCTGCTAATCGTCCTGATGATGATTTTATTCCAATCGAGAATATAGGTACTAGTGGCGACTTTTCGATTCCTTCTGAACTAATCGGTAAGTTTAGCCAAACTAAGATAGGGAAACCCATTGAAGTAACTGAGGATGATAATATTTCAGAGGAAAATGATAATAAGAAGAAACGCATTCGTATTGAAAAAGCTCCTAATAGTCATCAACGTGATTCTAATAACAATGATGCTTCTCGTACAGCTTCTAAAAATGGGCCTTACCGAAATGCTTCTGAAAGGATTGTACCAAAAAATAAGCAAACTACTCAAGATTCTTTAAACAATCGTGGTGGTTATCCAGAGAAGAAAAATTATAATCCACAAAATAATCAGCGAAACTCACCTGTAGCAGAGAATATACATCCTACTGCTATCATTAATTACTCTACTGAAGAGGAACCTGTGACTGAAAAATCTTTACAGATACCAACAAGATCTTATGACTTTGGTCAAATATTGACTGGATCTGGTGTATTGGAAGTAATGGCTGATAATTATGGTTTCCTTCGTTCTTCTGATTATAATTATCTATCATCTCCCGATGATATTTATGTTTCACAAACTCAGGTGAAATCTTATGGAATGAAAACTGGTGATGTCATTGAAGGAACGATTCGTCCTGCAAGAGAAGGAGAAAAATATTTTCCTCTTGTAAAGGTAACAAAGATGAATGGTCGCGAACCTAATTTTGCACGTGATCGTGTCCCTTTCGAACATTTAACTCCACTTTTCCCTGATGAAAAATTTACTTTATCAACTGGACGTGCTGATGATCCTCTTTCTTGTAGAATAATCGATTTATTTGCTCCTATTGGTAAGGGACAACGCGGCTTAATTGTTGCTCAACCTAAGACAGGTAAGACTATTTTGATGAAGCAAATTGCTAATGCTATTGCTGCTAATCATCCTGAAGTACATATGATCATGTTATTGATTGATGAACGTCCTGAAGAGGTTACTGATATGGCTAGAAGTGTTAATGCTGAAGTGATTGCTTCTACATTTGATGAGCCTGCAGAACATCATGTAAAAGTTGCAAGTATCGTCCTAGAAAAAGCAAAACGATTAGTCGAATGTGGCCATGATGTCGTTATTTTTCTAGACTCTATTACTCGTTTAGCTCGTGCGTACAATACCGCAACTCCAGCATCTGGTAAAGTTTTATCTGGTGGTGTCGATGCAAATGCATTACAACGTCCAAAACGTTTCTTTGGTGCTGCTCGTAATATTGAGGGAGGTGGTTCTCTAACTATTATAGCTACTGCACTTACTGATACTGGTTCTAAGATGGATGATATTATCTTTGAGGAATTCAAAGGAACAGGTAATATGGAATTACAATTAGATCGTGTCTTAGCAAATAAGCGTATTTTCCCTGCCGTAAATATTGTGCAGTCTAGTACACGTCGTGATGACCTATTATTGGAGCAAACTACTTTGGACCGTATGTGGATACTTCGTAAGTTCCTATCGGATATGAATCCAGTAGAGGCCATGGACCATCTTAAAAGGCATATGCAGAATACTCGAAATAATGAGGAGTATTTGATGAGTATGAATGGATAATATCTCCATTGTACCTCAATAAAATCAATAGATTTGATTCAGATAAGATTAAATAATTTGTAGTAATAAATATAATAACCCGTATATAGACATGTTTGATAATTTAAGTGAACGATTAGAACGTTCTTTTAAAATCCTTAAGGGTGAAGGGCAAATAACAGAAATCAATGTAGCTGAGACACTTAAAGATGTCCGTAAAGCTCTATTAGATGCCGATGTAAACTATAAAGTAGCAAAAACTTTTACTGATTCTGTAAAAGAAAAAGCTTTTGGACAAAATGTGCTAACTGCTGTTAAGCCAAGTCAATTAATGGTGAAGATTGTTCATGATGAATTAGCTTCTCTAATGGGAGGTGAGACATCAGAAATTAATCTTGAAGATAAACCAACTATCATTTTGATGTCTGGTTTACAAGGTTCTGGTAAAACAACATTTTCTGGTAAATTGGCCAATTTGTTGAAGACGAAGAAAAATCGCAAACCTTTACTTGTAGCGTGTGACGTGTATCGTCCTGCTGCAGTTGAACAATTAAAAGTCTTGGCAGATCAGATTGGTGTGCCAATGTATAGTGAAATCGATAATAAAAATCCTGTTTCTATTGCTAAAAATGCAATTGAATTTGCCAAATCTAATGGCCAAGATTTAATTATTATTGATACTGCTGGTCGTTTGGCTGTGGATGAAATGATGATGGATGAAATTGCAGCAATCAAAAAAGCAATCAATCCATCAGAGATTTTGTTCGTGGTTGATTCTATGACAGGTCAAGATGCTGTCAATACAGCTCGTGAATTCAATGAGCGACTTGACTTTGATGGTGTTGTCTTGACTAAATTGGATGGTGATACCAGAGGTGGTGCTGCTCTTTCTATCCGTACAGTAGTTACCAAGCCAATTAAATATGTAGGTACAGGTGAAAAGCTAGAAGCGATTGATCAGTTTCATCCATCTCGTATGGCTGATCGTATATTGGGTATGGGTGATATTGTTTCATTAGTGGAACGTGCTCAGGAACAATATGATGAAGAAGAAGCTAAACGCCTAGAGAAGAAAATAAGAAAGAATCAGTTTGATTTTAATGACTTCTTATCTCAGATTGCTCAAATAAAGAAGATGGGTAATATAAAAGATTTAGCATCAATGATTCCTGGCGTAGGAAAGGCTATCAAAGATATCGATTTAGATGATGATGCTTTTAAGAGTATCGAAGCTATAATCTATTCTATGTCCCCTGAAGAACGTTCTAATCCACAAATACTTAATGGCTCACGTAGACAACGAATTGCCAAAGGTAGTGGTACAAATATTCAAGAAGTAAATCGACTTCTTAAACAATTTGATCAGACACGGAAAATGATGAAAATGGTTAGTGGAGCAAGTCATGGAGGTAAAATGCCAAAAATGCCTACACAGATGCCTAAATTGAAATAAGACAACAGATAAGATATACTGAATTATGGAAAAAATTGACGGTAAAGAAGTTGCTGCTACTATTAAAAAAGAAATAGCAGCTAAAGTACAAGTTCAAATCGAAAACGGAGGAAAAAAGCCTCATTTAGTTGCCATTTTAGTAGGACATGATGGAGGAAGTGAAACTTATGTTGCAGCTAAAGTAAAAGCTTGTGAAGTTTGCAATTTTAAATCTTCTCTTATTCGTTTTGATACTGAAGTGACTCAAGAACGTTTATTGCAAGAAGTAATTCGGTTGAATAACGATGCTGATGTTGATGGATTTATTGTGCAATTGCCTCTTCCGAAGCATATAGATGAACAAGCTATAATTGAAGCCATTGACTATCGTAAAGATGTTGATGGTTTCAATCCACTAAATGTTGGTCGTATGTCTATTGGTTTACCTTGCTTCGTTAGTGCTACACCTGCTGGTATAATCGAATTGCTTAAACGATATGATATTAAGACATCAGGAAAGCATTGTGTCATTCTAGGACGTAGTAATATTGTAGGTAAGCCACTAGCTACTCTTTTGATGCAAAAAAATGAACCTGGCAATGCTACGGTTACTGTCTGTCATAGTAGAACACCCAATATAAAAGAAATATGCTTAACAGCCGACATTATCGTAGCTGCTATGGGACAACCAAATTTCGTTACAGCTGATATGGTTAAATCTGGTGCCGTTATTATTGATGTAGGTACAACTCGTGTTCCGGATGCTTCTCGTAAGTCAGGATTTAAACTTACTGGAGATGTGTCTTTTGATGAAGTAGCACCTAAATGTAGTTATATCACACCGGTTCCTGGTGGAGTAGGTCCTATGACTATTTGTTCACTTATGATGAACACATTAAAAGCTACAACGAAGGCTTTTTGACAATATATTTTATGAAAATTCATTGAAAAATTTATTTTGATGATTTTTTCTCTGTTTTATTTTGGAGTTTAAAAATAATACTATATCTTTGCATCGCATTAGAGAAATAAGGGTGCTTTATTAAGATAAAGACATGATATTTCGGTTATTTAATGCCGTTTATGGTGAGCGTAGTTCAGTTGGTTAGAGCGTCAGATTGTGGTTCTGAATGTCGTCGGTTCGAGCCCGATCGTTCACCCCTTGAAGCGACAACTTTTTAATAAAGTTGTCGCTTTTTTTATGCCATTTAGCATAAGATATTTGGTACACTACAGAAAAAGCAGTACTTTTACATTATAATAAATGAATATGAAGAATAAACTCCTAATTGGTTTAGTTTTATTAGTTGGATTCACCTCTTGTGGACAATATAATAAGTTGCTCAAATCAAGCGATATGAATTATAAGTATGAGGCAGCTAAAGCTTATTATGTAGAAGGGCAATACGGTCAAGCATCTACATTACTTAATTCCTTGGTTACAGTATTTAAAGGGACAGACAAAGCAGAAGAATCTCTTTATATGTTAGGTATGTGCTACTATAAGAAAGACTACTATCAACAAGCCTATGATACTTTCAAAAAATATTATACCACTTATTCTAAAGGAGCATATAGTGCTGAAGCTAGATTTTACGCAGGAAAGTCATTAGCCGATTCTACTCCTGAGGCGAGATTGGATCAAGGTTCTACTTATTTAGCAATTCAAGAATTTCAACAACTTCTTGAATATTTCCCCCAGACAGATAAAAAGGATGAAGCTCAAGATATTATCTTTGAGTTAGAAAACAAATTAGTAGAGAAAGAATTCTTATCAGCTAAGTTATATTATAACTTAGGGAATTATATGGGAATTAATAATTTTGAGAGTTGTGTGATTACAGCGCAAAATGCATTGAAAGATTTTCCTTATACTCATTATCGTGAAGAATTAGCAATCCTTATTTTAAGAAGTAAATACCAATCAGCCCAATTCTCTGTTGATTACAAAAAATCACAAAGATACCGTGATGTAGCTGATGAATGCTATGCATTTAAGGTAGATTTTCCTGATAGCAAGTATGTAAAAGAAGCAGAGGCATTATTGGATGATGCCAATAAGCAAATAGCTAAACTTCCAACAGATCAGTTACAAGAGTTGAGAAGAGATGAGGATTCAAACGATTATGGAGTACAATAGAATCAGTAGTAATATATAGAGTCTTCTTTAAAATATAAAATAAAAATTATTTATTAATGGATTACAAAAAGAGCAAAGCACCAAACAACACAGTGACTCGCAACATCATGGATTTGTGTGCAGATACAGGTAATGTGTACGAAACTGTAGCTATCATCGGAAAACGTGCTAATCAAATTAGTGTAGAGATAAAGCAAGATTTATCTAAGAAACTTCAAGAATTTGCATCGCTTAATGATAATCTTGAAGAAACTTTCGAAAACCGTGAGCAAATAGAGATTTCTAGGTATTACGAAAAGTTGCCTAAGCCAGATTTGCTAGCCATAAAAGAATACGAAGAGGGTAAAGTTTATTTTCGTAATCCTTCAAAGGAAAACGAAAAATTATCTTAGACTAAAGAAAATGTATTAGAAAGGGAATATTCAGATATTATGTATCTGAATGCTCTCTTTTTTATTAAAACAGAAACTATGATTCAACGAATACAAAGTGTATTTTTACTTATCGTTACAGCGTTATTAGCAATAGCTTCATTTAAACCATTCGGCTATTTCTTATCACAAGATAATCTTTCTCAAGTTCCTTTTACTCCTTTTGGTATAAACATAGGAGAGGGACAAGTAGAACATACATGGGGACTCTTAGCCTTGCTCGTCTTGGGTACTATTATTTCTTTTGCTACAATATTCCTATTTAAGAATAGAATGTTGCAGATTCGTATGTGTATCTTCAATATATTGGTTCTTGTGGGCTATTATTGTAGTATGATTGTATTTCTTTTCTATTCTTTGGCAGAAGGCATGATAGATAGATTCCATATATCATGGGCAATTTCATTGCCTGTAGTATCTATTATTTTATTGATTCTAGCCATTAGAGGAATTGGAGCTGATGAAGCACTTGTAAAAGCAACTAATAGATTGCGATAGTATAAACTATTTCTGAAAATTTAATAGAGAGCGTATCAACGATTTAGTTGATACGCTTTTTTTTATCTCCAAGTAATATATAATATTTTCAGTAATTACTCACATTAAGTATTAAAATGATAGAATATTAGGAAAAATACAATTAAATTGATACCTTTGTGTATCTAAAAATGACGAGATAGTCAATGTATTTTAATTTGAGTGAATAGACAATGAGACTATTCACTCAATTCTATTAATCACTTAAAAGAAATTACATGAAAGCAGTTGAGGTGTTAGGGAGATTGAAAAACAGATTTCCTAACGAGCCTGAATATCATCAGGCTGTAGAAGAAGTTCTAGAAACTATTGAAGAAATTTACAATGAGCATCCAGAATTCGAAGAAGAAGGTTTGATTGATCGTTTATGTATTCCTGACCGGATTTATACCTTTAGAGTCAATTGGGTTGATGACAAAGGTAGAATGCAAACGAATATGGGTTATAGAGTTCAGCATAACAATGCTATTGGACCATACAAAGGTGGAGTCCGTTTTCATCAATCTGTGAATCTTAGTATTCTAAAATTCTTGGCTTTCGAACAAACATTTAAGAATGCATTGACTACTCTTCCTATGGGTGGTGCAAAAGGTGGTTCAGACTTCTCTCCTAGAGGAAAAAGTCGCGGTGAAGTAAAACGCTTTGTACAAGCTTTCATGCTAGAACTATCAAGACATATTGGTCCTGATAGAGATGTTCCAGCTGGTGATATAGGTGTAGGCGGTCGTGAAGTAGGATTTATGTTTGGGATGTACAAGAAGTTACTACAAGAATTTACTGGTACCTTTACTGGCAAGGGACTTACTTTTGGAGGCTCTCTTATCCGTCCGGAGGCTACAGGTTATGGTAATATATATTTCTTGATAGAGATGCTCAAAACAAAAGGAATGGACCTTAAGGGACAAACTTGTCTTGTCTCTGGTTCTGGAAATGTAGCACAATATACAGCAGAAAAAGTGATTCAGCTAGGGGGAAAAGTACTTACCATGTCCGATTCTGATGGTTATATATTTGATCCTGACGGTATAGATAGAGAGAAACTTGATTACATAATGACCCTGAAAAATGAATATCGTGGTCGTATCTATGAATATGCTGAAAAATACAATGTAAAATACGTAGCAGGAGAGAAGCCTTGGGGTGAAAAGGCAAATATTGCACTTCCTTCAGCAACTCAAAATGAAATCAATTCTAGGTATGCTCAAATACTTGTAGATAACGGTGTGATAGCTGTGTCGGAAGGTGCTAATATGCCAAGTACTCCTGAAGCCATCAAAATATTTCAAAATGCTAAGATATTATATGCTCCTGGTAAAGCAGCTAATGCAGGTGGTGTATCCGTTTCCGGATTGGAAATGACACAAAATTCGATCAAATTAGCATGGTCAACTGAAGAAGTAGATAACAAACTAAAGGATATTATGAAAAGTATCCATCAAGCTTGTGTTAAGTACGGAACAGAAAAAGATGGTTATGTGAATTATGTAAAAGGTGCCAATAGAGCAGCGTTTATGAAGGTTGCTCAAGCTATGATGGATCAAGGTATTTAGAAACAGGTATCCACATTAGTTTAGAGAATAATTCTCAAACACATAAAAAGGCCAGTATCTTGACAAAGTCAATGATACTGGTCTTTTACTATAAGTCTATATTATTCGTATAAAATAAATTGCTTATTTTATAACAAATTATTTTAGTAGTTCGCTTACCTTATCTTCTACTTCTTCTACATCATGGCTATCGCTAAGAACTATTATACCATCCTTATCAATAACAAACATAGATGGAATACCTCTAACACCATAAAGTTTTGAACCTATACAATCCCATCCTTTAATATCAGAAATTTGAGGCCATGTAATTCCCTCCTCTTTGATTGCTTTAACCCAAGCATCTTTCTTTTGATCAAGTGAAACTCCAACAATTTCTAGTCCCTTTTTATGGAATTTACTATACATCATTTTCATTGCAGGTATAGATCTACGACATGGTCCACACCAGCTAGCCCAAAAGTCTATAACTACAACTTTATTCTTAGTAACATAGTCAGATAATTTAGCTGATTTATCCTCAGTAGTCTGTAATTCGAAATCTGTATAAAGCATTCCCTCTTGAGTTTTGAGAGAAGTTTCAACCCCTTGGCGTAATTTCTGCATGCTTTCATCATTTTTGAGAAAATCAGGCATAGAATCAATCATATTAATGATTTCCTGAGGTTTCATTTGATCCATAGTTTGCGGCAATAGAGTAGCACCGATAATATTATCCTTATTATCAAGAGTGGTCTTTAAGATAACATCAGAATATTCGTTCATAAGATTATTTATCTTCTCCTGCATTGCTGTTTTATCACTTTCTTCTATATTAGGATCTTTCACTTTGGAATCCAAATCCATATATTCTTTACCTATTGCTTTTGTCTTTTCGGAAAAGATAGCATAAGAATCATTTAATGGAGTACCCGAAACTTTGCTATTATCACCATCTAAAATGATATCCGCTGTTGCATTAGATTCAGAAAACAAGTCTTGTTTCTCAATTCTACCATCCTGGTTAAAGCTAACCAATAGATGCTCTGGGTTAGTAGCTATGTGTTTAAAAGTAAATGTATTTCCTTTAATGAGAGCAGTATCTATAGGCGTTGCATTCCTATTAACTGGAGAAAGCAGAACCATTTTACCCTCTAGACTATCCCCAGTAATAGAACCGTTGATGGTAAATTGATTCTTAGGAGACTGTTGGCAACCTGCTAAAGTTAAAATAGCGGTCGCTGCAAAAAAGATCAATTGTTTCATTCTTTTTTTTATTTTGATTAGTATTAAGTAATTCAATCAAAAGTAATAAAAAAAGCCCAGTCTTCAAAAGACTGGACTCAATTTATTGTTTGTTTGTAGGAAGTCGGTAATTGACTCTGAAGTTACTTATTCAGCAGCTTCTTTTTGAGGTTCTGCTTCTGCAGTCGCTTCAGCTTTTTCAGCTTTAGCCTGAGCTTTAGCAGCTTCTGCATCAGCTTTCGCTTTTTCAGTTGCAGCCTTTGCTTCTGCTTCGACAGCTAATTCTTTAGCTTTTCTCTCAGCAAGAACTTTAGCTTTAGCCTCGTTTACAGCTTTTTCTGCTTCAAGAGCAGCAGTTTCTTTCGCCTGCTTATCTTCCACAATTTTAGCTTTCAACTGGTCGATACCATTTTGTTTGTTGGATTTCCATGCTTCGAATTTTGCCTTTGCTTCAGCTTCGTCGAAAGCACCTTTTTTGACACCACCAAGTAAGTGTTTCATCATAAATACACCTTCGTTAGAAAGGATATTATGAACTGTGTCAGTAGGTTGTGCTCCTACCATTAGCCAATGAAGCGCACGTTCGAAATTCAAATTCACTGTAGCTGGATGTGAATTTGGATTAAACGTACCCAATTTCTCAGTAAATTTACCATCACGTGGTGCTCTACTGTCAGCAATTACGATTGAATATAGAGCGAAACCTTTGCGACCTCGTCTTTGCAATCTAATTTTTGTTGCCATTCTTTTAAATAATTTAATTAATAATTTGAATGATGTTACTAACTCGTAGTAACGGGCGCAAATATACGAAGTTTAGAAAAACTAGCCAAAAGAAATGGTGTTTATTTTAGACATTCTCTTTTTGAATAAAAGCGGTAAATGTACGAAAGATGATACTGATATCTGTACGTAACGAAAAAGTCTTGGCGTATTTAATATCCAATAGCTTGCGCTCACCAGCTGACAACTGACCAGTACCTCCACGTTTTTCTACCTGCCATAATCCAGTCAGACCAGCAGGAGCCATAAATCGTTCAACATATTCGTCACTAGTAAGCATCTCAGCTTCATAGAGTGGGAGTGGACGATTGCCAACAATGGACATGTCCCCACTTAAAATATTGAATAATTGTGGCAATTCATCAATAGAGTATTTTCTAATAAAACGGCCTATACGAGTGATACGAGGATCATTCTTAAATTTGACAAAAGAATTCTCAGTAATTTGTTTACGGTTAGCTTGAAACTCATCTTCGCTAATAACGGTATCATCCGAAATAAAAACGATTTGCTCGTTGTTTGTAACGTCAATATTTGATAATAGGTCAATATCAGTATTGTCATCTATAATTAAATCAGAACAATCCTTTTCAGAGTCATTTGAGTGCTCGGATTTGTCTGCACTATCAGTTGAATACTGATTTAGTGTATTGAATTCTTTAAGGTGTTTGTCTGCATTAGCATACATCGACCTAAATTTAAGAAAATTAAAAACTTTATAGTTCGATCCGACTCTTTTTGATTTATAGATAACTTTACCAGGACTTTCTATATATATGGCGATGGCTGTAAATATAAGAAGTGGCGATAAAAGTGTGATAGCTAATAAAGAAAATAAAATGTCAAATGCTCTCTTCCAGATAGGAAGTTTAAATGTAATAATATTCCTTTTCCCTTTTTCTTTTAGGGCATTTATAGTTATCTGCTTACGCTTGGAAATATAATACATCAAAGAATTAATAGCTTGTTTAGAAGCATCGTTACTTATAGTATTGTTAACTCCAGCTTTGAGATATCTTAGCTTTTCATCTTTTTTTATAGAGGAAGTGACTAAAACAATAAAAATATTAGGAAATGCTACATTGAATTTCTCTATCTCTAGTGTATCACTTTCTAAAGAATTTTGCTCAAAAAACACGATAACATTATCAATCTCTCGTATTCTTCTTATGAATTTAGAAACACTTTCAAAATTAGGACCCTCTCTAAAAAGACCCATTTCGAAATGTTTCAGATGTTCTATTTGAGCTATATCACTCCCAATATAAAAGATATATTGCATTTTATTATTAGCTGATTTAATTGATTCCTAGTCGATAACTCTATTTCTAACTTAAACTGATTGCTCTTCAACATTCCCTACATAATAAACTATTTAGTGCGTTGTGTGAGAACGATAAAAATAAAAATTAACCAATAATCTTTTTGATACGAATCTTTAATTCCAAAGGATTAAAAGGTTTCAAGATATAATCTACTGCACCTTCTTCTAGAAGTCTAATTCGTTCAGTTGTACTTTCTTCACTAGAAAGCATAACGATAGGAATTTCTTTAAATAGTTCATTCTTTTTCATATAAGTAAGAAATTCGTCCCCCATCATTTCAGGCATACGAATATCAGATATGATAAGATCTGGAATCTGTCCAGTTTGTAACCAGTCAATAGCCTTGATTGGATTTTCGAAATATTCAAAATCATATTCCTTGCTAAGATAAATAGAGACAACTTTACCTATTGAAGCTTTGTCATCAATTAAAATAATCTTCTTTTTCATATTGGTTTTACAATAAAATAGTTAGATAAATAAAGTAAAAAAGCATCATTTAATTTATAAACGAGAGTGCTTATTTCTTACCCTTGCAAAGGTAGTATTTTTTATTGATTGTAAGTTATAGTATTTTTAAAAATATAACTTACTTTTCAAAATAAATCAAGCAAACTTGATAATGCAGAATGCACGGATGTTAATCTTCATTCTTTATTATCCTTTTATGTAGTCCAACTACTCATGAGACATTCCTAATAGGATGAATAGGGAAATGACTAAAATAAGCTTAGTAAAGCTAAACCTATTTTAGTCAATAAATGATTATTTATCTCTTAGATTTTGCTCTAGTAAATTAGACATTCAAGCGTTTCTTTACAATAACAAAAGCATCGATAGCCTTTTGTACTTGCTCATGTGAATGGCCAGCTGAAAGCTGTACACGGATTCGAGCTTCTCCCTTTGGCACTACTGGATAATAGAATCCTGTTACATAAATGCCTTCTTTCTGCATCTCTGAAGCGAAGTTCTGAGAAAGTTTTGCATCATAAAGCATAACAGCGCAAATGGCACTTTGTGTAGGTTTTATATCAAATCCTTTTTTAATCATTTCAGTTCTAAAGAAGGTAACATTTTCCATCAATTTATGATGTAATTCATTACTCTCCTCCAAAATTTTAAATGTCTCAAGACTAGCACCAATGATAGCAGGAGCTAATGAATTAGAGAAAAGATATGGACGTGATCTTTGGCGTAACATATCAATAATTTCCTTTCGACCAGTAGTAAATCCACCAAGAGCACCACCAAAAGCTTTACCTAAAGTACCCGTATATAAATCAATACGGCCATAAAGATCAAAAAGTTCACTTACTCCATGCCCAGTAGGACCAACAACTCCAGCAGAATGAGATTCATCGACCATCACAAGTGCATCATATTTTTCTGCTAACTCACAAATTTTATCCACAGGTGGTACATTACCATCCATAGAGAAAACGCCATCTGTTACAATGATTCTGAAACGTTGAGCTTGGGCACGTTTTAAGCAATCCTCTAATTCAGTCATATCCGAATTAGCATAGCGATATCGTTGTGCTTTACATAGACGTACCCCATCAATAATCGATGCATGATTTAGTGAATCACTAATGATGGCATCATCAACAGTAAAAAGAGGCTCAAATATACCACCATTGGCATCGAAACATGCCGCATAAAGAATGGTATCTTCCGTTTTGAAATACTTTGATATAGAAGCTTCTAGTTCTTTGTGTATATCTTGAGTACCACAAATAAAACGTACTGAAGACATTCCATAACCACGTTTATCCATCATATCCTTAGCTCCCTTTATTAGGCGCGGATGATTAGATAATCCAAGATAATTGTTTGCACAGAAATTTAATATTTCCTTGCCGTTAACCATAATATTAGCCTGCTGAGGACTTTCAATAAGTCTCTCTGACTTGTATAACCCTGCATCTTGAATATTTTTCAATTCTGATTGTAGGTGTTCTTTTAATTTACCGTACATATAAGTTCTTTTAGATGAATAGATAATGTTCTTCTACAAAGTTGATTATTTTATTACTAATAACCAACCATATTCAAGAGAATTTTGCGCTTTTTAATAAAAAAGATTCTATCTTTGTCCCACCCAAACATGGACTTTATATTCAAAATAAGATGAATAAAATTTTTGTAATTGGAGCTACGGGACAGATTGGTTCTGAGCTTACTATGGAATTGAGAAAAAGATATGGTAACGATAATGTTGTTGCTGGTTATATAACAGGTGCTGAACCTAAAGGAATATTAAAAGAAAGTGGGCCTGCAGCTCTAGCCGATATCACAGATATAGAAGGATTAGGAGCAACTGTAAAGAAGTACAAAATTGATACTATTTACAATTTAGCAGCACTTCTTTCTGTAGTTGCTGAATCTAAACCGCGTTTGGCATGGCATATAGGTATAGATGGATTATGGAATGTGCTAGAAGTAGCTCGTGAAAATAACTGTGCAGTATTTACGCCCAGTTCTATTGGTTCTTTTGGCCCAGAAACGCCTAAAATTAAGACCCCTCAGGATACTATTCAACGTCCTCGTACTATGTATGGGATTACTAAAATAACAGGTGAATTGCTCAGTGATTACTATTATCAAAAATATGGAGTAGATACTAGATCGGTACGTTTTCCAGGTATTATTAGTCACGTGACACCTCCAGGAGGTGGTACCACGGATTATGCTGTTGATATATTTTATAGTGCAGTAAAGGGAACTAATTTTGTCTGTCCTATAAAGGCTGGAACTAAGATGGACATGATGTACATGCCAGATGCGTTGCATGCTGCTATACAGCTAATGGAAGCTGACCCAACTAAACTAATTCATAGAAATTCATTTAATATTGCTTCTATGAGTTTCGGACCAGAAGAAATTTATGCAGCCATTAAAGAGCTGAAACCAGACTTCACAATGACTTATCAGATAGAATCTTTAAAGCAGTCTATAGCAGATTCTTGGCCAGACAGTTTGGATGATAGTTGTGCACGAAATGAATGGAATTGGTGCCCACATTATGACCTACAGTCTATGAGCAGAGAAATGCTTGTTCAATTGAGTCATAAATTATAATAAATAATGTGCAAAAACAACGAATATAACGCTACAAAAATGAATCTATTATGGAAATATTTTCTATTTCCTATCGGTCTTTTTACCTTATTTTCAATTGTTTCTTGTCAATCAAAAGATACAAAAATAGAAGATAATGCTGAAATCCAGGCATGGGATAGTCAGATGACCATTATCTCTGAGCTGTTAGATTCACTTTCTACTTCTCGAGATTCTTTGATTGACCAAACACCAGAACTGAGACCTTTGCAAGTTGATGACAACTTTGAAGATTTTCTTTATACCTATAGTGTTGACTCTTCCTTGCAATATTTACGCACCTCTTTTCCGTTACCAATTTATTTAGGTGACAGTTTGACCTATTGTTCTAGGGAAGAATGGAAATTAGATTCATTATTGGTAAAAAGTCCATATTATGCTTTTGTATTGGATAATATAGATCAAGATACTTTATTGACATCAGAAAATATAAATGAAGTAAAAGTTTCATATTACGATGCTAATCATAAAACTTGCAGACGCTATTATTTCAAGAAGGAAAAAGGGATATGGCTACTTGAAGCTCTTCACTATGCGCCAGCACATCGTTTTGAAAGCTCATTAAGTAGATTAGGTACCTTTGTGAATTTTTGGATGAGATTTGCAAACGATTCTTTATATCAACAACAACACATCAAACGTACACTTCCTTATGTTACATTAGATGAACAACATAATGATTCTCTTATCCAAGGAGTGATTGATTCAGAACAATGGCCTTCTTTTAGACCTTATCTACAAAGCGACCACCTAGTATCTCTAGACTATGGTCAAATCTTGTCCCCCAACTCACGTAAGAAATTGGTCATTTTAAAAGGATCAGGAAGCGGATTCTTATTGAATCTAAGCTTTTCTCTAACGTTCAATAATCACTGGAAATTGGTTAGATACGAAGACGTAGGTATCTAATACTAATCATGTAAATATGACTTCAATCAGTTACAATATATCTCTCAAAAAATACAATACTTTTGGTATTGATGTCCCAGCAAAATGCCTTATCGAATATGACTCGATAGATGATTTACATCAAATATTATCAAATAAAGAGAACTATCCCAGTCCTTTTTTACCTATAGGAGAGGGCAGTAATTTGTTATTTAGTAAACCATATGAAGGCACTATATTACATAGTCGTATCTTAGGTATCCAAGAAATAGAGCGAAACAAGCAAACGGTAACTCTAAGAGTTGGTGCAGGGGTACTTTGGGATGACTTCGTTGCATACTGTGTCGATCATGAATATTATGGCGCTGAAAATTTATCGCATATACCCGGTGAAGTAGGGGCATCTGCGGTTCAAAATATAGGCGCTTACGGGGCTGAAGTCTCACAACTGATAAGGAAAGTACAAACCTATTCCTTAGACACAAACGACCTCAAATCTTGGACAAATGAGGCCTGTCAATATGCTTATCGAAAAAGCATATTTAAAATACCAGAGATTAAAGGGCACTATATTGTCACTTATGTTGACTATCAATTATCTTTAATCCGAGATATAAGGTTAGACTACGGTGCGATTAGATCTCAACTAATATCAATGGGATGTGAAAATTCAGAAGAAGCTAATATATCGTCGATTCGTGAAGCAATTATTTCCATCCGACAAAAAAAATTACCAGATCCAAAAGAGATAGGAAATGCAGGTAGTTTCTTTGTTAATCCCATTGTTTCAGAAGAACAATATCATCGATTACTAAGCAAATTTCCCTCCATTCCAAGTTATCGTATAGATGCTAGAAATGTTAAGATTCCCGCAGGATGGATGATTGAACAAATAGGCTGGAAAGGCAAGTCAATTGGTCATGTTGGTGTATATAAAGATCAGGCACTAGTCTTGGTTAATTTAGGTGGAGCATCCGCTCAAGAAATTATCGATTTGTGCCAATTACTTATTGATAAGGTAGAGGAAAAATTCGGGATAACGATTTATCCTGAAGTAAACATAATTTAAACATGAAAATTCAGGTATTAGGAAGTGGAACAAGTCTTGGAGTGCCAGAGATCGGATGTACATGTCCTGTATGTACTTCGACGAATCCAAAAGATAAACGTATGCGCTGTAGTTCTTTAGTTACGGATGGTGATGTACGCATATTACTAGATTGTGGTCCCGATTTTTATCAACAAGCTTTCAATATTGAATATAAACCATTGAGCGCTGTCTTGATTACCCATATACATTATGATCATGTCAGTGGATTGGATGACTTAAGAGCTTTTTCTAGATTAGCTCCTGTGGATGTTTATGCAGATAGCAAGACAACCAAAGCATTATATGAACGGATGCCCTATTGTTTTGGTAAGGACAGATATCCAGGTTCTCCAAAAATTCACCTTCATACATTAGCTCTGAATGAAATGTTGATGGTGGGACATATAAAAGTGATACCATTCAAGGTGATGCATGGTCAGATGTCAATTTTCGGTTATAGAATAGGTAAATTGGCTTATATTACAGATATGTTGACTATGCCTGAAGAAAGTTATGAAACTGTCGAAGGCATCGAAATTTTGTTTATCAATGCATTGAGACTAAAATCACACAAGACACATCAAACAGTAGAACATGCTATAGCTGCAGCCCAAAGAATAGGTGCTAGAGAGACCTATATAATTCATATGAACCATGATTTTGGTTTACACGACGAGATGGAAAAATTTTTACCTGCCAATATTCATGTAGCATATGATGGTATGATCGTTGAATTTTAAAGGAATTTCTATTTTATTCTGATAAATATCTAAATAAAATACAAATATTCTTGTTTATATGCTTCAAAATGTATTACTTTGTAAAATGCAGGTTAGCCAATTATGTTAAAGCTCGATACCCTGTATAAAATGATTTATAGTTCTGCTATGCTATAACTCATCGGATTGAATAAAATGACTCTAAAGTTTAGATTGTGAAGAAGTCACTAAATAGTTCCATTTGGATTGGATTTCTAGTTGTTGTACTATTGCTTACTACTTTTGGTAGCATTCAGTTGTATCAACAAATAGGAAAACAAGAAAATCAGTCTAAAATCAATTTATATAGTTTGGTTCCTAGTTCTTCTAGTGCTTTGCTGGAAATACGTAATATTTCCCAGCTATCTAAAGATATCCGTCTTAATTCACCTAAATTATTTAATTTTGAACAAAAATATGCAACAGATGATTTTCTAAATCTTCTGTTCGATAGTACAGATAAAGAGCAAGCAAAAGAGTCCCTTAGTTGCATCAATTCTTTTATTCTAAACCCTATCTTGACGGATTCATTGCACAATAAATGTACCCTTACCAATAAATTGATAGTCAGTTATCATGCTCATAAAAAGAGTACTCACTATATGTTCTATTTTAAAAAGAATGAGGTTTCTGAATCTTTTTTTACTCAATTTATTCATCAAAATTTCAAAACAAACTTTCGACCTAAAATCAATAATTACCGTGATAAAAAGATTCTCATATATCCTTTGTCTCAATCTAGTAGTTATTTGTCTGTCTATATCGGACCTACTTTTATTGTATTTAGCAATCATTTATATTTGATACGTGAGATGATTGATACATTAAATGATAAGACAAGTCTATTATCTAATCCTTCATTTGAAGAAATATACAATTCAAAATCGACAGCTAACATTATTGCCTATGTCGATATGCAAAAGTTACAGGAAAAAGAACAATTTATTCGATTAAAGACCGATTCTTGTTTAGCTAAATGGGCTACTTTTAATTTGGAATTAAAGCGTGATAAAATTTATTTTACAGGGCTGATAAAATCAAAAGAGAGTCAAAGTCCTGATATCTTTACGGTGCTTCACAATCAGTCTCCGATAGAAAATTTACCAATAGGTATATTACCATTTAGTACTGTCTATTTCTGTCATAGGAGTATAAGCAATTTAAGTGAGTGGGAGAGTCTTTCGAGTTGCGAATGGACTAATGAAGATAGAGATTTCAGCACGTTCCTTAGTCAATATTCGAATCAACAAGTTTGTACCATTCAACTACAAGAAGACTCCGTTCATCAAGTTATCGTCATCCCAATGAATCAGGAATTCAATAGGCAAAAATTGATTCATTTTATCCCCAATTATAGCTTTTCAAAAAGTGGATTAGGAGAAATTTCCGCAAATCACGTACTTGATTTTTTTAGTGGTAATAATCACTTAGATTTACATCCATCATGGTACGTCATGGCGTCTAATAGCAATTTGATCTGTTCAACAAGTCTCACTTTACTTGATCAATATGTAGCCCAAATAGAGGAAGGAGCATTGTTAGATTTGAATATGGGGTATAGACATATAGTTAATCAATTTGAAGTTCCTTATAAACTCCTAGAAGTAGATTGTCTTTCACAAACAATAAAAGATGGAGAGAATATAGTATCTCTAATCCCTCGTTCAATCGTTTGCTCTAAAATAATAAAAGATAATTACAACGCAGCATTGCAAATAAACAATCAAGACGATCATTCGTTTATTAATATCGTTTTAGCAAGCAATAGGGATTGGATCCCTATTGCTACTAAATGATTTTGATAAAAATTATAAGACTAATTCCTCATATTTTAGACCGAACAAGTCAGCTATAGGTTTAAACACCACTTGACCATTTACAATGTTAAGTCCTTGGAATAAAGATTGATTATTTTTACATGCTTCTTTCCAACCTTTATTTGCTAATTGCATGGCGTATGGAAGAGTAACATTAGTTAATGCTAAGGTAGAAGTTCGAGGTACTGCACCAGGAATATTAGCTACAGCATAATGCAAGATACCATCCACAAAATAGATAGGATTACTATGTGTTGTAGGCTTAGATGTTTCGAAACAACCACCTTGATCAATAGCTACATCTACCAATACAGTTCCTGGTTTCAATATCTTGAGCATCTCTCTAGAAATGAGGTAAGGTGTTTTATCCCCTCTGACCAGTACAGAACCGATAACTAAATCTACGTGAGGTAACATCTCTGTGATGTTTCCAACAGACGAGTATAGCGTGTGGACATTACTAGGTAATACAGCATTTAGATAGCGCAATCTGTTCATATTAATATCAGCAATAGTAACATTCGCACCTAGTCCAGCAGCCATTTTAGCAGCATTCGAACCAACTATACCACCGCCTAAGATAAGTACTTGAGCAGGTTTTACGCCAGTTACCCCTCCTAATAAGACTCCTTTCCCGCCTTCAGACTCTTCCAAATAATGAGCCCCTTCTTGTACAGCCATTCGTCCTGCAACTTCTGACATAGGTATCAAAAGAGGAAGTGAATCATCATCCATCCTAACTGTTTCGTAAGCAAGGCAGACTCCTTTTTGTTCAATCATGGCATCAGTAAGAGCCCGATTGCTAGCAAAATGGAAATACGTAAAGATTAATTGATTTTTGCGAATAAGCGGATATTCGATAGCTATTGGTTCTTTTACTTTTACAATCATTTCTGCCACATGATAGATTTCTTCGAGAGTTGGATGCAGAATAGCTCCAGCTTCTTGGTATTCTTCATCAGAAAAACCACTCCCTTCACCAGCAGTCGATTGTACATACACTTTGTGTCCAGCTGCTATCATAGCCTTTACGCCAGCAGGTGTCATTGCAACACGGTTCTCATTGTTTTTGATTTCTTTTGGAATTCCTACAATCATAATTCATCATTTTATAAGGTTCTTTTTAATAGGTTACGAATGCAAGGTATAGAATTCTTTTTTAATATCCATACACCAACAAGATTATATTTAGCTTTTTTTTTGATTATTTTTTTTGACTTTATTCTTTTGATATGTGAGTAGATTGGATTATATTTGCCCTCGCTAATGAAAAAGTAGTTAGCTATTTACTCACTTAAAATTAACATGATGATTCTAGAAAATATTTTATCTATTTCAGGCAAGCAAGGACTATACAAATTGTTGTCCAATAATAAACATATGATTATCGTAGAGATGATTGGACAAAATAAACGCATGCCCGTACATAATACAGAACAAGTGGTTGCATTGTCTGACGTAGCTATGTATACCTATGAAGAAGAGATACCTCTTCGTGAAATCATGGCTAGTTTGTTTGAAGTGATGAATGAACAAAAAATAGAACTCAATATTAAGAATGCTTCAAAGGATGAACTCTTTGAATTCTTCGGAAAGGTACTTCCTGAATTTGATAGAGACAGAGTACATGCTTCTGATATAAAGAAATTGATTCAATGGTATAATTTATTATTAGAAAACGGTGAAATTACTGTTGAAAAGATCAAAGAATTGGAAGAACTTAAAATTAAAGAGTCAGAAGAAAAAGAAGCTTAATAAATAACTCCTATTTTCTCTTGAAATTAAGTATTTAGATTAGATAATCTATCCTATAAAAATTTAGCTGTGACCATAAAAGTTACAGCTAAATTTTTATAGGAATCTTTTATTTTTTGTCCCAAAAAGTGATTGATCATTGTGCCATATGAGGAAAGACGTAAAAAATAGCAGAAAAAATAAAAGAAAAGATGAAAGAAAATATAAGAGAACAATGGGGTACAAAACCCATTGGTAAATTAATCATTGCATTTGCAATTCCTGCTATTGTGAGTGGAATTATGGGGGCAATGTACAATATTGTAGATCAGATATTTATTGGCAGAAGTATAGGTCTTTTAGGTAATGCAGCGACCAATGTTGTATTTCCTATAATGACCATTTGCATAGGGATTAGCTTTATGATTGGGCTCGGTGGAAGTGCCAACTTCTCCTTGAAACTAGGTAGCGGAGATGAACATAATGCAGCCTACTTTGTGACCAATGCATTGATGATGTCGATAGGTATGTCTATTGTTCTCCTGGTCCTTATGTTTTCCTTCTTTGAACCCTTGCTAATCTTATGTGGAAGTACCCAAAATGTATTGCCATATGCGTCAGATTATTTGCGAGTTACCTTGTATGGACTCCCCCTCTTTATGTTTTCGTTTGCATCAAGTCATATCATTCGAGCAGATGGTAGCCCACGATTTGCAATGGGCATCCTTATTACTGGAACGCTTATTAATACCAGTTTAGATCCAATATTAATCTTTACATTCGATATGGGAATAGCAGGTGCTGCATGGGCTTCTGTTACCAGTCAATTATTTACAGCATTGATGAGTGTGTATTATTTCAGATATAAGTTTAAATCTTTTCCTCTGATGAGAGATGCTTTCACAGTACATCTAAGAGTGATTAAACGTATTCTGATTTTGGGAATCACTCCACTCAACGCTTTTATTGCTATGATGATTGTACAGATTGTACTTAATAATGGACTCATCCACTACGGTGGAAGTAGCAAGTATGGAAGCGATATCCCTTTGGCTGTTGTGGGGATTGTAACTAAAGTCAATTTCCTCTTCTTCTCCATTGCCTTAGGTATCATTCAAGGGTCGCAACCCATAATTGGATACAACTATGGAGCAAAAAATTATGACCGTGTACTTCAAGCGCTAACATTGATAATGAAATCTATTTTTATTATAGGTCTGATTGCTTTTAGTGCTTTTCAACTCTTCCCTCGAGAATTGACCTCTATTTTTGGAAGCGGTAGTCCTGAATATTACGAATTTGCAGAACGTTATTTCAAGATTTATCTTTTTCTTATCTTTTTGGTTGCATTTCAACCCTGTTCGAGTAATTATTTCTCAGCAATTGGTAAACCGATTTACGGAGTAATAATATCCTTGTCAAGACAAATTTTTATTCTGCTTCCATTACTTTATTTTTTACCCAAATATTTCGGCATAGATGGTATTTTGTACGCTGGTCCAACGGCCGATTTTTGTTCTGCAGTCATTACTTTCAGTTTCTTGACTAGAGAGATTTTACGCCTTCGACGATTAAAATCAGAAAACTGTTCCTTGCCTAAATCATAAGTCCATTGAATTGACTTAATTCACAATTACACTTTCCGATTTTCACAATAGTGAATTTTTTTGCTTCAAACAGGGCTTAGGTAATTATTTTTCCATATACAACAGTACCCTGATGCATTTGATGGCCGAGAAAGTGCCTTAGAATGCGTCATTCTATTTTTTAGTAACAGAAATGTAAGTCTAAAAAAAGCCATTTGGTAACCTCGTACGTTCACCACAGTAACCTCGTACGTTTACCATGGTAAACGTACGAGGTTACCAAAGAGCACACACAAGATCAAAATTGTATTTTTTGGGCTTCAATGTTAACAGATAACATTTCGAACTTCAAAAGTGTAAAGTGTTATATAGAGCATAAAGAAATATCCTGGTGAAATCTTAAATTAATGATGTATCTATCCTTAAAATGCTAAAGAGTTTCTACTTACAATCCCTTTTTATGTCATATCTTAATGACTTTTTTTGGCTAAAAATCAACATATCTTCATAGACTTGCATTTATCTTGTAATACATCATTATATTTGTACTACAATTAGAATATATATTTATCATATGAATAAAGACATTGAGTTTCGCTATGAAGATTTAGTGAAAAAATTATTTCAACTAACGCCAAGTTTCCAAAATATAGGAGCTGAAGCCTATAAACCAGGCTTAGAACGAACAATTGAACTCCAGAATATTTGCCAAGTTGACTTGTCCAAAATCCCAACTATACATATTGCTGGAACTAATGGTAAAGGTAGTGTTTCAGCAATTACTGCCTCTTGGTTACAAGAATCCGGTCATAAGGTCGGATTATTTTCTTCCCCACATTTGATTGATTTTACAGAACGTATCAGGGTCAATGGGATTCAAATGAGTCATGCTTTCTTTATTGAATTCATGGATCTATATGCGGAAGACATCGAACATTTAAAACCTTCATTTTTCGAAGTGACGACCGTGATGGCCCTTAAGTATTTTCAAGAGATGAAAGTTGACATAGCTATTATGGAAGTTGGGCTAGGGGGTCGATTGGATTCTACCAATATTATCAATCCATTAGCCTGTGTGATCACCAATATAGCTCTCGACCATACAGAACTATTAGGCAATACCTTAGCAGAAATAGCTGGAGAGAAGGCGGGAATTATCAAATCAAATGTTCCCGTTATTATTGGTGAATCTACAAGTGAGACTTTGCCTGTATTTGAGGCTCAAAGTAAGCGAATGGGATCTAAAATGATTTTATCCGAAAAAGTCTATTCTCATTGGGTAGGAAATTATCACCAAGAAGGTTCTTTTTTAACTTTTGAAACAGGTGATGACCAATATAAAGAGATCCTTTTTAAATCAACTTTTGGCGATTTATCAATGATTTCTAATGTGCGAACAGCTTTAACTCTTTTCGATGAAATAGCTGTAGCCTTTCATGCGAATATCGATGATTTTTTAGTGGGACTCTTAAATACCCCCAAAAATACAGGATTTAGAGGACGATGGGAACAACTTTCAAATTCGCCTAGAATCATTATTGATACAGCCCATAATGCTAACGGTATGAAAAAAGTGGTTGCCATGGCCAATGTAGTCCGTTCCACTACTGGTGGTCACGTACATTTCTTCTTAGGAATGGCAAAAGATAAAGATGTAAAATCTGTGCTGCAAGAACTTCCAGATGATTTTATTTATCATTTTTCAGCCCCTTCAAATCCAAGAGGATTAGAAGCTGAAAAATTGCAACTGATGGCATCAGAGAATAAGCTCAAGGGAGATGTCGTCTCAGATATTCATCAGTGGATAGAATTGCATGGTTCAACATTAGGTTCTACCGACTTTATCCTGATTGCGGGAAGTAACTTTCTTATCGCTGATTTTCTAAAATAAACTCATTTTTATCTAGATTATTATTATCTTTGTCAACTATGAATACAAATAATGAAATGATATTTGGCATACGTGCCGTAATCGAGGCAGTAGAAGCCAATAAAGAGATCGATAAAATCTTGGTAAAACGAGATTTACAGAGTGAATTATCTAAGGAATTGTTTAACGTACTTAAAGGACGAAATATACAGATTCAACGAGTTCCTGTGGAGCGAATTGATCGTATCACTCGTAAAAATCATCAAGGTGTTATCGCTTACATTTCTCAAATTACTTATGATAAAGTAGAGCAAATTGTACCGATGTTATTCGACGAGGGTAAAGTACCTCTACTTTTAATGCTCGATGGTCTTACGGATGTCCGTAATTTTGGCGCCATAGCTCGTACATGTGAATGTGCAGGAGTAGACGGCATTATTATTCCTTCACGCAATAGTGTATCAGTAAATGCAGATGCTGTCAAAACGTCTGCCGGTGCTCTTCTTAAGCTATCAGTTTCTAAAGAAAACAGTTTAGGTGAAACAATCAAATACCTTAAGGATAGTGGCTTTCATATTGTAGCTGCTACAGAAAAAGGGGATTATGACTACACACAAGGAAAGTTAACTAATCCTACATGTATCATTATGGGTGCAGAAGATAGAGGAGTTAGTTATGAAAATCTCGCTTTGTGTGATGAGTGGCTTCGTATACCTATTGCCGGAACGATTGACAGTCTTAATGTGTCCGTTGCTGCTGGTGTTTTGATTTATGAAGCAGTACGTCAACGTGCTATCAAATAAGATTAACTAACTTTCTCATTCAACACACCTATCGTAATGAATTTAAATAGTCGCAGCCTTCAGCATTCTCTAAGAGCTATCTTTGTACTTATGTTAACTTTCCTCTTTGCTCTACCTTCGGTAGCGATGAAAGAGCCTCATTGGTCTAAAAAAGCGAAGGCTAAAGTTGTGACTATTGTTACATTTGACCAGCATCATAATATCCTGAAACAAGGGAATGGTTTTTTGCTTGGCAATAACGGTGAAGCAATTGCTTTATACTCTTTATTTTATAAAGCATACAGTGCTAAAGTCTATACAACCAAAGGAAGAGAGTTCGCTGTTTCTACAATAGTAGGAGCAAGTTCTTTGTATGATGTAGTCAAACTTAAATTGGCTGATCATAAGGATAATGATATTCCTGATGGATTTGAATTGAGTAGTAAAGCATTGCCTGTTCAAGACCACATTAATTTGGTCCCATTTGCTAAACATAAACGAGATATCGTTGTAGGGGGTAATGTATCAGCAATCAATCCTCTAGGTGAAAAAGATAATTACTATACTTTTTCTATTCATTTCCCAGAAAATGCTGCAGGTTGTCCTATTGTAGATGATGATGGAAATGTTGTAGCAATTTCTCAGAGCGATGCATCTGTAGATAGTTTAGTTACTGCATACGGCATCGGAATACATTATATCAATGACTTACATGTATCTATTTTGGATGCAACGAATGTTGATTATACTGATATTGACATAACAAAAGAACTCCCTGTAAAAGAGGATGCAGCATTGGTATATCTAATGACATCAGCTGGTACACTCTCTCCTGCTAGATATGCACGTTTATTGAGTCAATTTATAAAGAAGTTCCCAAATAGCATTGATGGCTACTTGAAGCGCTCTGACTATTTCTTAACTCTTGGAATAGATAGCTTACATTGTGATTTAGCTACGCAAGATTATAATCATGCTTTATCGCTCAATAACCGAGTAGATGAAGTTTATTTTCAGCGTGCTACTCAGATTAGTCAATATCTCACCACATTAGCACAAGAGAATGCTCGTCGTGAATATATTCTTGATCAATTACAAAAGCAAGGTAATGACAGCGTGTCTATGATACGCCTAGAACCTATTGTAGGTTGGAATTCTAAAGATTTGATTGATCATTTGAATAAAGCTATTTCGAATACTTCAGCAGATAAAAAAGAAAGCTATCAGCTTTCTGCAGCTCGAATAGAAGTGCAGAATGGTTTATATCCAGAGGCTTCATCCCGTCTTCGATCGTTGATTGCTACAAATGATTCGTTATATATGGCTCATCGTTTACTTGGTGTTGTATTAGCAGAAACAAATCAGAAAGAAGAAGGACTTAGAGAATTGAAAAAGGCTCAAGATATGGGCGATAAAGTAGCTTCTCAGTTGATTGGTATCTATACCAAACAAGATGATGCTGAAAATAAAATGGATGATAAACAAGAATAATAATATAATGCAAGACTTATTTACTTCTGCGGAAGATGAAGTGGATATTTCTGCTAAAGGCACAGATACAATTACTGAAAAATCATTTACTTTTATTCCATTGGCAAGTGGAAGTAGCGGTAATTGTTATTTTTTACAATCTCCAAAGATGACTCTTTTGATAGATGCTGGCATTGGTCCCAGAATCATTAAGAAACGCCTTAAACTAGCTGGACACAACCTAGAAGAAGTACAAGGAGTGCTTGTGACTCATGATCATGCTGATCATATTAAGGGACTAGGCTATCTAGGAGAAAAATTGAATATACCCATATATGCCACAGAAATATGCCATGATGGTATCAATCGGTCTTATTGTATGACTCAGCGATTAACGACAAGTGCGCATATAATAACTAAAGACTGTTCTTTCGAGTTAGGAGACATGACTGTTACTCCTTTTGATGTTCCTCATGATTCTTCTGACAATGTTGGTTATCGAATAGAATTGGGTCGTAAAGTTTTTTGTTTAGCTACAGATATAGGTGCTGTAACAGATGTGATTTCACATCAAGTAACTCAAGCTCAATATCTAGTAATCGAAGCCAATTATGATGAAGATATGTTAGACCGTGGTCCGTATCCAGCTCATTTAAAACAAAGAATCAAAGGAGGGAAAGGGCATCTTAGCAATAATAAGTGTGCTGACCTATTGTCAAAACAAAGCAATCCTTTATTGAAACATGTGTGGCTATGTCATTTATCTCAAGATAATAATCATCCTATGTTAGCTAAGAAGACTATTGAACAGGGACTTTTGGCAGCAGGTCGTTTGGTCAATGAAGAAGTTCTGATTGATGTTCTTAAACGGCAAGCTATCAGTGGCGTGTTTAAACTATAAGTATATGAAGCCTTAAAATAATGAAGTGTATCCCAAATTCTATATAGATTTGAGATACACTTCAATTTGTTTAGAGGGGCTTACTTAAACTGTTTAGTTCGTTCCGTTTGTAAACTTAGTCAACAGAATCTTCTTGATCTACGAAGTTGTCAAATGAGACAATGGTAATGCCTGAACCTCCAAATTGGATATGTTCATCAGCAAACCGAGTGACATCAGGAATTGTAGCTAAATATTGACGAATAGTCATTCGCAGTGCACCAGTTCCTTTTCCATGTAATATACGTACCTTTTTGACGCCTAGCATGACAGCATTGTCAATGTAATTAGTCACTACTTGTATCGCTTCTTCAGCTCGCATACCTCGTATATCTAAGTCCTGTTTGAAATGCAATTGTTTCTCCCTTATCGAATCTTTGGTTTGTACACTTACAAAGGTAGCACTTGCATTTTGTTGTCTTTGAGGATATTGCATAGTGTGGACCAATCGATTTAATTTCACTGTAGTCTTGAAAGAACCAAAA
>Ga0172378_10000704_pt1 | contig 29755 bp, 23 predicted proteins | sample GrowelOW332metaG_FD_119755 | JGI IMG/M metagenome (GOLD analysis project Ga0172378, IMG submission 119755) | Groundwater microbial communities from an aquifer near a municipal landfill in Southern Ontario, Canada - Pumphouse #3_1 metaG | ecosystem: Environmental > Aquatic > Deep subsurface >...
GTCTCCCGTCTCCTGCCCCTCGAATATGAACGAAATACAAGGCTCTTCAAGGTACCCGGAAAGCTCTCTTTTAACCTCAACCTGCCCATAAAACGCGCCCATGTTTGCATTCATTATTCGTCGTACACTTCAGGCTGTTTTCGTGATGCTGGTCATCAGCGTCATCGGCTTCGCCATCAAACAGAGCGTGGGCGACCCGGTACGCGAAATCACCGGCATCTCCGTCTCTGTGGCGGAACGTGACGCCCTCAGGGACAAGCTCGGCCTTAATGACTCCTTCCCCGTCCAGTGGCTCCGCTTTGTCAAAGGAGCCCTGCATGGCGACCTCGGCAACTCGTTCAAATACAAAAAACCGGCGGTGCAGGTGATTCTCTCCAAGGCCCCCGCCACCCTTGAACTGGTTATCACCACATCACTCCTCGTTGTGCTGCTCTCAATTCCAATTGGGATCTACGCCGCGATTCACTCGAAATCATGGTGGGCGCGCCTCGCGATGGGCGGCAGTATCATCGGCGTTTCCATCCCCGTTTTTCTCACCGCAATTCTGCTGATTTATGTCTTTGCGGTATGGCTGCAGTGGCTGCCCTCCTTTGGTCGCGGGGAGCTGGTGGAGATCTTCCCCGGCTGGAAATCAGGCTTTTTCACCTGGAACGGCCTGGCACATCTCCTCCTGCCCACCGTCTCCCTCACCTCCATCATGCTGCCGCTCTTCATCCGCCTGATTCGTGCAGAGATGACGGAAACCCTGCAGACGGAATATGTAAAATACGCCCGCGCCAGAGGACTGAGGGAAAGCAGGATTCTCTATGTCCATGCCTTCAAGAACACCCTGCTGCCCGTCATTACGGTGGGCGGGGTACAGCTCGGGACGCTGATCGCCTTCACTATCCTTACCGAGACAGTCTTCCAGTGGGGAGGCATGGGCTCCATGTTTATTAAAGCGGTGGAGGACGCAGACACTTCACTGATGGTTGCCTACCTTGTCTTTGTCGGGCTTATCTTTGTGGTGGTCAACACCGTGGTGGATGTTATCTATGGTTACGTCAACCCGATGATCAGAACCGGAGGAGGAAAATGAAACTCTTCAAAAAAATTACCGCCTCCAACCTTTTCTACAATTTTCTCCGCGATCCGATGGCTATCGGCAGTGCCACGGTGCTGCTCTTTCTTCTCGTGGCCAGCTTCGGGGCACCACTCTTTACCTCGCACAACCCCTACGACCAGACCACCATCGACATCATGGATGCTGAACTGCCACCGATCTGGACGGGAGCTGCTGATGCCGACAGCCGCTTCCTGCTCGGCACCGACCCGCAGGGACGCGACATGCTCTCCACCATGCTCTATGGCATGCGGGTCTCCGTACTCATCGGCGCAGGGGCAGTAGTGCTGCAGTCGCTGATCGGTATCATTATCGGATTAATCGCAGGCTACAAGGGCGGTCGCCTGGAGGCCCTGCTGATGCGCCTCGCCGACGTGCAGCTCAGTTTCTCCACCTATATGGTGGCGATCTTTATCAGTGCCGTGTTTCAGGGGATCTTCGGCATGGGAGTGTACTCGGACTATGCCCTCGGTCTGCTGATACTGGTCATCGGCTTCGCCGAATGGCCACAGTATGCCCGCACGGTACGAGCCTCGGTCATGGCGGAGAAGAACAAAGAGTATGTGGAGGCGGCACGGGTCATCGGTCTTCCCCAGCGGCGCATCATGTTCCGCCATATTCTCCCCAACACGATGACCCCGGTGCTGGTTATCTCTACGGTGCAGATGGCCAACGCCATTATGAGCGAGGCGGCACTCTCCTTCATCGGCCTGGGCATGCCGCCGTCTCAGCCATCTCTCGGCTCACTGATTAAATCGGGCTTTGATTATATCGCCAGCGGCTCATGGTGGATCAGCCTCTTTCCCGGCATTGCCCTCGTCGTACTGATCCTCTCCATCAATCTCCTCGGCGACTGGCTGCGGGACTACCTTAATCCCAAACTCTACAAGGACTAAACCGTGCAGAAACAAGAACCTCTTCTTTCGGTTCGCGAGCTCAGCGTAGCCTTTAAAATGCGGGGCGGCGTGCTCACCGCGGTGGACGGCGTCAGTTTCGATCTGGACCGCAGCCAGCGGCTCGGCCTCGTGGGAGAATCCGGAGCGGGCAAATCAGTAACCGGTTTCGCCATTCTCAACCTCGTCAGCAGGCCCGGTTATATAGCTGGCGGCCACGTCTTTTTTGAGGGACGCGACCTTGCCACGTTCTCCGAAGAAGAGATGCGCAACATCCGCGGCAACCGCATCTCCATGATCTTCCAGGATCCGATGATGACTCTCAACCCGGTGCTGACCATCGGCCAGCAGATGGTTGAGACCCTCAAGGCCCATCGCCACATCAGCAAACACGAAGCAGAGAAGATCGCCCTGAACAAGCTGCAGAAAGTGGCCATCCCCTCCCCGGAGAAGCGACTCACCCAGTATCCCCATGAATTCTCCGGCGGCATGCGCCAGCGCATCGTCATCGCCATCGCCCTGCTCACCTCGCCCTCACTGATTATCGCCGATGAGCCAACCACCGCACTGGATGTCACTATCCAGGCAGACATAATGGAACTGTTGCTCAATCTCTGCGAAGAGGAGAAGATGGCGCTGCTTCTCATCACCCATGACCTGGCCGTCGTCAGTCAGGTGGCGGAGCGCATCGCGGTGATGTATGCCGGGCGAATCGCCGAACTCGGATCCACAGAAGCGATTGTCAACGCACCGCAGCACCCCTACACGCAGGGACTGCTCAAGGCGCTGCCGCAGAAGGTCGAGCGGCGAAAACGCCTGAATCAGATCCCCGGCAGTATGCCGAGCCTGCAGGAGCGCCCGCCAGGCTGCGCCTTTTATGATCGATGCGAACTGCGCGGAGAAATCTGTCACAGAGAGAGTCCCCGCCTCGTAGAGAAAAACGCCGGGCTGGTGGCCTGTCACATGGTCAAGGACACCACTGGGAAGGAAGAAAAATGAGTGATTTCATAGAGATAAAGAACCTTGTCAAACGCTTTGACATCTCGGGCGGCCTGCTCGAGGAGATCCGTTTTAAGGGAGGAATCCACCGAAAAAAAACGGTAGTGCATGCGCTTAACGGAGTAAGCTTTGGCATAAAAAAGGGTGAGACAGTGAGTGTGGTTGGCGAGTCCGGCTGCGGGAAATCGACCCTCGCACGCTGCGTGATCCGCATATATCGGCCGGAAAGTGGTGAGGTGTTCTACAACGGTAAACGGGTGGACAACCTTTCCTCGGCAGCCATCAAACCCTGGCGCGCCAAAATGCAGATGGTCTTTCAGGATCCCTACGCCTCACTCAATCCCCGTATGACGGTCTATCAGACCCTGCTGGAACCGATCCGCTTCCACTTCCGGGATGTCTCCCGCTCTGAGGCGGACGATCGGGTGGCAGCTGTGATGAAACAGGTGGGAGTTGATCCAGACTGGCGCAAGCGCTACCCCCATGAATTCTCGGGCGGGCAGCGGCAGCGGATCTCTCTTGCCCGGGCGCTGGCGGTGAAACCGGAGTTCATTATAGCCGACGAGCCTATTGCCGCACTTGATGTCTCTATTCAGGCACAGATCCTTAACCTCTTCATGGACCTGCAGGCAGAACAGGGGCTCACCTATCTCTTTATCAGCCATGACCTCTCCGTCGTGGAACATATCTCCAACCGGGTGGTGGTAATGTATCTCGGTTCACTGTGTGAATTTGCCGGGACGGAGCAACTCTACACTGCCCCGAAACATCCCTACACCCGTGCCCTGCTCTCAGCCATCCCCCAATTCGGCAGCGAAGGATTCAACCATATGCGGCTGCCTGGAGATGTCCCGACGCCGATCAACCTGCCCTCCGGTTGTGTCTTCCACGGCCGCTGTCCCCACGCCGACGAGCGCTGCCGTCGAGAGATTCCCGCACCCATTACTGAGGCGGACGGCCGCGTGGTGGCCTGCCACGGGGTGGAAGAGGGTCGGCTTGAATGGCTTTGAGGGAACAGGAAAGAAGGGAGACAGGAGACGGGAGAAGGGAGACGGGAAAAAACAAAGGCGAAAGACGGTAAGACATTTTTTTTTACCGCGAAGAACGCGAAGGAACGCGAAGGAAAACAAAAGCATTTGAGAATAAAGATTTTTTTGTATTAAAACGGGTAGGACGGGAAAAGCAAAAGACGGAACAGCGAAAAACTTTTTGCCAACGAATAAAAGCTCTAAACACTCGAATAAAGGCAAAAAACTTTAAAAAAAGATTTTAAAATTAAACAAGGAATTGCTGTTGTTCTATCTTTACTCTTCGCGTTCTTCGTGTCCTTCGCGGTAAAAATTGCTTTTCCGCTTTTTGCCTTTATTCGCCTTATTCGAGCAGTTATTCGTTGGCAAAAAATCTTTTGTTGTTCCGTTCTTTTGCTTTTTCCTGTCTCCTTTCTCCTGCCTCCTTTCTCCCTTTTTCCGTCTCTCGAATATGAACGAAAAGCAGGTTGTTTCAAGGTATCCTTCAGAAAAGGCCGGACATGACAACTATCAAAGTTTTTGCCGTCGATATGGACGGCACCTTTCTCGACGACCACAAGCAGTATGACAAGCCACGCTTTCTGCGGCAGCTTGCCACCATGCAAAAGCAGGGAATTCACTTTGTCGCCGCCAGTGGCAACCAGCTCGCCACTCTGCACCGCTATCTTCCTGAAGTGAAAAAAGAGATCGGCTTTGTGGCAGAAAACGGTGGCTATGTCCTCGATGGTGAGAAGATACTCCTCACCGCAGGTATGAGTCAGGAGCAGCTTGCCCCGATTTTCGCCCTTCTGCCTCAATTTTCCCGCCTTATCACGGTGGCCTGCTGCCGGGACGAAGCTTTTTGTCTGAATTCTCTCTCCGAGACCACGCTTAACTCACTCCATCCTTACTATATTTCTCCTGCCAGGGTTGCGGCTTTTACGGAGATTAAGGAACCCATCCTGAAACTCGCCATGTGGATTCCCCCGCAGGACACAGAGAGTCTTATCTCCACTCTGGCCCTTCCGGCACGGGAAAAAAAACTGCGCCTCGTAAACAGCGGCAACTGCTTCACAGACCTGCTGCGCAATGATGTCTCCAAGGCCGCCGGCCTCCGCCATCTGCTGCAGCACTGGCAGGTGCGAGACGAGGAAGTTGCCGCTTTTGGCGACAACAGTAACGATGTTGAGATGCTCTGTATGACGCCATTCAGCTTCGCTCCTGTCAACGCCGGAGAAAGTGCAAAGAGAGCTGCGCGGAATATCATCGGTAATAACAATGATAACGCCGTGCAAAATATGATAGACTGCATCCTGAGCGGAAAGCCCCTCTGAAGGCACCATTTTTTTTGGGAATTGCGACAAAGAAGTTGAAACAGACCAGAGCTGGATCAGTACAATAAGTGCAACAGCGTGATATGAAAAAGAGTGAGCTGCCAGCATGGTTATGTCACGACAACTTAACCGGAGGTTATCATGCACAGGTACCAGTTCTTGTTACCAGCCAGATCACTCTTTTAGAAAGGTAGCAGATCAGTGCATTTCTTCAAACAGGAAGATCTCATACCAATATTGCTGAGTCATTGAATCGTTCTAAGAGTACAATTTCAAGTGAAATTCATCACAACTCTTTTGAAGGTAGAGATGATTCCTGTATTGCTCATGTCATAGCGATGACCAGACGAAAATCTGCGGAGAAGGTCACAAAACAAAACTCTGAAGTATTGCAGGCTATACGAAAGTGGCTCCGACCGGGGTGGTCGCCAGAGTCTATAAACCATCGATTTTCTATTGAATTACCTCTGCAAAAGCATGTTTGTCATACAACGATTTATGACTGGATTTATAAAGACCGGCAAAAGGAAGGAAAACTCCACACATATCTCCCACGGCATGGCAAACGACGCTGGAAGGGGGTAAACGAGCCGGGGTTTCTCTTATTCCTGACCGCGTAGACATTGCAGAACGTCCGCAGATCGTGAATGAGAGGAGGCGAATTGGGGACTGGGAAGAGGAGATACTGTTTATGGGCAGAAGGCGTCCCTTGTTACTCTTGTGGAGCGTACCAGTCGCTTCACGCTTTGTGACCGAACAGAGACGAAGTGCAAGGATGAGGTCACCTCAGTTATAAATGGGCTTTTCGGCACAATTACAGGACACAGGGAGACCTTAACGCCGGGCAGTGTGGCAGCGAATTTGTGGCTCACGCCAAAATCAATAAACGCCATTCCATCGATGTCTTTTTTGCAAAACCATACGCAGGCTGCCAGAGAGGAACAAATGAAAAGACTAATGGCAAACTCAGGAGACTCTGGCCCAAAAAATTTGCTCTGGCAACTCTTTCTCAAAAAGAAAGAGACAACGGAGCCATGTTGTTGAATTTAACACCGAGAAAGGTCTTAAAAGGGCTAACCCCGCTGGAAGTCTTCACTGGCAAACGTGTTGCACTTATTACTTGAATCCAGCGATCTTTCCTTGACTCTTTCCCAAACAGTTATAATATTCATGGTTAATTTTCTTCCTTTGTGTCAAGACAAAAACAGGCAGACAGCAACAGCAACAGCAACAGCAACAAAATATAAGCGATACGTAAATTTTTCAGGCTGAAATTTTTTAATACGAAAAATCAGCTCAAATCAAACCGGGGATTGTTGAACTCCCTTTTTTTCAGCTGTCCTGAAAAAGTTGTATGGTTGATTTTATTTGTCGAGTACCAGGGCCTGTAGGCAAGGATGTTTTATAAAAACATCGTCTAAGTAGTTTTTCGCTCATTTTCTTCGTTACAATCAAAATTTTTTCTTCGGGATAGCGCCTCTGGATGCCTGCGGTAATTTTTTATCTGTTCCTCGACAGATAAACGAAATACAAGCTGTTTCAAGGTCCTCTTATTAAAAAAAAGGAGCCAAATCATGCTAAACAAAATCGGTACAATCCTTATTGTTCTCATTTTTTCGAGTTCACTCGCTTTTGCTGGCTGGAAGGATGACTTCGCAAAGACAGTGGGGACCGACGGTCTGGCGGTTGCGGTAAGCACAGCTCAAGGAGAGAAGGCTTCTCCCCTTGAAATTGTGCAGGCGGGGCAGCTTGCCGGTGTTAATCTGCAAAATCTCATCTCCGCCATGGTTGCTGCCGGTATTTCGACCACGGATATCGTCTCCGCCATGGTTGCTGCCGATATTTCGACTACGGATATCGTCTCCGCCATGGTTGCTGCCGGTATTTCGACTACGGATATCGTCTCCGCCATGGCTGCTGCCGGTATTTCGACCGCGGATATCATCTCCGCCATGTCTGCTGCCGGTATTTCGACCGCGGAGATCACAGCTGCAGTAGCAGCAGCTGGCTCGCCTCTTGGGAATTCTTTTTTGTCTGGAGGGAATCCGCCAAACTCACCTTCAGTAAGCCCTTCCACGTTCTGATCAGCGAAGGTTAAAAGCACGGGGCATAAGAAATCCGCATTTTTTCTTAAATCAGGAATGCGGATTTTTTATACAGATTGCATTTATTATTCATCTTTATAAAGAGTAGAATTATGGGTACATTTAACAGAAATACAATCTATTGCATTCTCATTGCACTCACTCTGGCACCCCCCGCGTATGCAGTAGCAGCAGTTACGGACGAGACACCAGTTGCCCCTGCGGTAAATGCCTCACCCATGGAGCAGGAAGACACATCTGCCAGTCTCCTGCCTGAAGAGGAGCTCTCTCCAGCAGAGACTCTGTTCGGCAGGGAAACCGGTTATCTTCATCCCTTCCTGCGAAGTGAAGAATCCTGGACAGACAACATTTTTTACTCGAATGAGGATGAAGTAGGCAGCTGGCTTACCCACCTCGTGCCGGGTATGTGGCTCACCCTGCCACGTTCGAAGAACCTGCCGGTGTCAATAACCCCGGACAACACCTCCCCCGCAGGCCTGCAGGCTCAGATCAACGATGAGCAGCTGGGTACGGAACGATACCAGGCCTTCATACTGGGGGATCTTGATTCCTCTATCTACTCAGAAGATTCTAATCTCAACTCCACTGGTGGAGACGTCCAGGGGCTTTTCCGTTACAACATGCGCGGGGGGCTCTCGCTGCAGGGACTTGATGCCTATAAGGACTCCAATGACTCCTTCCGCGATACAAGCTCCTCCAACCGCTCTGTCCGCTATTATGATTCCAACCTTGCCATGGCCACTGCGGATTACCGAATCAGCGAGAAATTTCGTGTCAAGACAGACTACTCCAATTTCTCCCTTGATTACGATGACAGCAGCGATAGTGCTCTCAATCGAGATGATAATGCTATGGATCTTTACACCTACTTCATCTACAGCGTAAAAACCTCTCTTTTTCTTGAATATAAGTTTGTTGATGTCAACTATGATACAGCCTCAGAAAAAGACAGCAATCAACACTATTTTTACACAGGCATGGACTGGAAAAAGTCCGACAAAGTTAAACTTCACGCAAAAGCTGGCTATCAGAAACGAGAGTACGATGATTCTGTAACTTCGCTGGAGGATTGGGGCGGGCTGGCTTTTGACCTTGGAGCCGACTACCGGATGTCTTCCAAAACGACCTTTACTCTCGCGGGATACAGGAGGAGCGACGAATCAGGCTCCACCGTCGCTCTTTACAAAACCGCCACCGGTATTCGCCTCGGCTACAACCAGGAACTTTCCCCTAAAATTACGGCCATGATCAACGGACTCTGGGAGAATGCTGATTATACAAACGATGACAACTCGGACCGTACGGATAATCGCTATCAGCTGGCACCCGCCCTTCAGTATTCCATTTATGACTGGATGATGACGAAACTGACCTACTCATGGGATTATCGGACCTCTGATTCTGATATCTACGAGTACACAACAAATATGCTGATGCTCAGTTTGAACATCAGTATGTAAGGAGCACAAAAACTGTGAAAGTATTTTTTTGCTCTATACGCACTGCAGGCAGCATATTACCTGCAGTGCTGCTTTGTCTGTTGCTGGCGGCGTCCCCGCTGCTGGCCGGGAATAATTATATTGTCGGCCCAGGAGATGTTCTTAATATCTCTGTGTACGACAATGACGAGATGACAACCACCGTACAGATTGCCCCGGACGGAACCATTGTCATGCCTCTTCTCGGCCGGGTAACAGTGAAGAATCTCACAGTCTCTCAGGTGGGTGAAAACTTGACAGGCCTGCTCGCCAACGGTTACCTTGTCACCCCGCAGGTAAACGTTTTTATCAAAGAATTTCGCAGCAAGAAAGTCTTTGTTCTGGGACAGGTCCGCCAGCCTGGATTGATTGAACTGAGTGGCCCGATCACTCTTCTGGAGCTGATTTCCAAGGCTGGGGGAATTGGAGAGGATGCCGGTGATACAGCAACCATAAAACGTACACTGGAGGAGAAAAACCAGATTATTCCCGTCAATCTCCACAATCTCATAAACGGCAAAGATTTCAGCCAGAACTATGCCATTCAGGACGGAGATACGGTCATGGTCTCCAAAGCGGCCATGTGTTATGTCACCGGAGAAGTCACCAAACCCGGTTCCTACCCCTGTGGCAAACAATCCACGGTGTTACAAATGATCGCTCTTGCCAACGGCTTCAACGGCAAGGCCGCGAAAGGGAGTGTTCGCATTGTCCGCGAGGTAAATGGTAAGAAGAAAATCTACAAAAATGTTGACCTGAACAACACCGCTGTCGAGGACAATGATGTAATCGTTGTTCCAGAGAGCTTTTTTTAAGGCATTTCAAAACACCTCCGAAACGGTCCGGTATTCCGCCAGAATGTCGTGATCCTTTCTTATCAGCCAATCCCGCAGAAAACCACGGGAACTCAGAGCAGCCTTCTGACAGGAAAAATATGCAACAGAACGAGACTTCACAGGAAACCAGCACTGAAGATGAAATCGATCTCCGCGACATGCTTAAGGTCATCCACAAGAGGAGAGGCCTTATCGCCATAATTTTCTTCATTGTCCTCCTGCTGGCGATCATTGCCAACTTTACGATGACTCCCCAGTACACCGCCAGCTCCAACGTCCTGATTGAGAGAAACCAGGGAACCCAGGGGCTGGACGCCAGCCAGCCGTATGGCGGTGACCCTGATTTTTTGGAAACCCAGTCAGCAATTATCAAGAGTCTCAACGTTGCCCGCCGGATAGTGAATGACCTTGATCTCACGGGAAAGTATCACAAGTTCTTTTTCAAGAATGAGAGTACCCCCTCCTTTGTCGATAACCTGAAAAAGGGGCTGAGAAGCCAGATTAAAGCGATCACAGGTTTCATGGGGAGCCATGACAATCTTGATGCCAGCCAGCTCGTTCGGCTGTCCGCAGAGAGCGGCATCGCGACCTCTCTCTCGGAAGAAGACATTCTTGCGAACCAGTTAAGCCACGAGTTGCAGATTGCCCCAATCCGCAACACGAAGATTGTCACCATCAGCTATACCTTCAAAAACCCGCTGCTTGCAAAGATGATTACCGACGCGGCGGTAACAGCGTATAAAGACGAGATGATGGAGATCAAACTCGCTGCCGCCAACTACTCCCTGAAATGGATGACAGACAAGGCGGAAGAGGAAAAGACAAAACTGGAGGACTCCGAGCGGACTCTGCAGAAGTATATGAAAGCGAACGGACTTGTCAGGGTTGAGGAAAGCATAGCAGTTAACCCGCAGCGGATGGGTGAGTTTGTCCTGCAACTCTCCCGCGCCGAGGCGCAGCGCAAGGAAACAGAGGCAGTTCTCGCACAGATTAGAAAGGCAGGGGAAAACTCCGATCAACTTGAAAAGGTCCCGATCTTTGCCGACAGTCTTGTATTGAAAGATATGCGTGTCAACATTTATAAGGCGAAGCAGAAACAGAAAGAACTCTCTAAAAAATATGGTTCCCGCCACCCACAGATGATACAGGCAAAGGATGAGCTGGCAGTGCTCTACAATGAGCGTCAATTCGAGATTCAGCGAATTATCGATTCCACGAAGAATACATACTCCCTTGCAAAATCGCAGGAACAGGATATTCGTGATCTTCTGACCAGCGCGAAAAACGAGGCTATCAATTCCAGTGAAAAATATATCCAGTATACCAGTCTCAAGCGCAAGGTCGAGAGCAACCAGATGTTTTATGACACGCTACAGGAAAACATCAAGAAAACCGGCATCACCGATCAATCACAAGCAGTAAATATCTGGGTGGTAAAACAAGCGGAAGTTCCCAGTGCCCCATCTCAACCAAATACCAAAAAGCTCCTTGCACTTGGTACAGTTCTGGGCCTCGCCCTCGGATTCGGCATGGCTTTTGTTCTTGAATTTCTCGATAACACGGTGAAAACTGAGAGCGAGCTGGAAAAGAAATATGGTCGCACCGTGCTCGGCACAGTGGAGATCGTCAATCAGAAAAAGCAACATATCGAAACTTTCCTGAAAGATCATCCCCTCTCCCCCTTTGCAGAAAGTTATCGCTTGATCTGCTCCGGCCTTCTGCTCTCCTCCGCAGAAACGCCTCCCAAAAAGATTCTCGTCACAAGTATGGATCAGGCAGAGGGAAAGACCACCACGGCAATCAACATTGCAAGGATATTGTCTCAGGACAATAAAAAAGTACTGCTGCTTGACTGTGATATGCGTAAACCAACCACCCATATCTGCATGGATATGGAGAATGAGAGCGGCTTGAGCGACTACCTCACCGGAAACACCGCTGAACTTAACGTGCAGAATGTTGATGGCGAAAATCTCCTTCTGGTTACCTCCGGCCCGAAACCTCCCAATCCTGCTGAGTTACTTGCCTCAGAAAAGATGAAACATCTGCTGGCTGAACTCGGTGAGAAATATGATTTTGTAATCCTCGACTCCCCGCCTGTTCAGGCCGTCAGTGACAGCCTTGCTCTTACCGCAAGAGTCGATGGAACCATCGTAGTCGTCCGGTACGGGAGAACCTCCTTTGACAGGCTCAACGTGGGAATGAAAAAAATGAAAGACATAAAAGCCCATATCCTCGGTTTTGTCCTCAATGCTTTCAAACAGGAAGAAGGCAGGTCTTACTACGCCAGCTACTCCAGCTATTACACTGATGATCCCGAAGGAAATAAGCCTGCTGATAAAAAGGAAAGCAAAGGCTGAAAGGTTTCTGTGTGTCCGTAAACAAATTTTCTTTACCACTGAACCCACAGCGTATACTGTCTCTCCCGTTAAAAAAGAGGGACAGTATAAGGGTCCCTTGAATAACTGGTTCTTCAATGTTTTCTGGAGAACCAGAGCCACAAGTCATCTGACGCAGCCCCTGGAACCTCATGCAAGGCATCTCAAAAACACTGTACCTGCTTCCCCTTCTTTTTGCGCCTCTCGCCTTCGGAACTGTCGAATTCTGGTCTCTCTATCTTCTCGAAGTTCTCATCCTCATCGCGTTTTTTGCAACAACATTTTCATTGAAAAGGCATGGGGATTCCTGGTTGAAAGTTCCTGGAATTACCCCGCTTTTTTTTATTTTACTCTTTATGCTGGTGCAGATCCTTCCGTTACCACCCGGGATCATCAAAGCCCTCTCTCCAGCTGCCTGGCAGGTGTATTCACCTCTTTTCAACGCTGGGTATGAGGGGTGGATTCCGCTCAGTATAAACCGGGATAAAACCCTTGAAGAATTTTTCCGCTATGCCTGCTACGCGCTCTTTTATGTTACAACCATTCAACAAATGCGCAGTGGCAACCGCATAAAATCAACGCTTCTGCTGATCGTTTATTTTGCCACCGGAATCGCTGTTCTCGCAATCGCCCAGCAATTCACCAGCCATGGAGACATCTACTGGTTTCGCCATGCCCCCAGTGGAAACCCCGGCGGGCCCTGGGTTAACATTAATCAATATGCCGCCTTCATTGAGGCAATATACCCGTTTGCCCTCGCGCTCTTTTTGATCTACCGTCCACGAGGGCTTCATTACACCTTCAGACAAAAGCTCGTCACCTTTTTCTCCTCACCGCGGACGAATCGCTATCTCATCCTCGGAACATGCGTCATCATTCTTTTCAGCTCTGTATGCGTAACTCTTTGCCGCGGCGGAATCCTTACCCTTATACTTTCTCTCCTCCTCTTCACTCTTCTTCTCGGCCACTTGCGCAGAGAAGCATCACGGAAAGCGATCTTCGTTACCGCAGCCATGGCAATAATTGTCGTCGGATGGTTTGGCTGGGATCAGGTTCTGAATGAATTTGGCAAAACCATAAATGCAGAGGGCCAGATTTATGATAGCCGTTTTCTTATATGGCAGGATACATTCCAAATAATAAAGGACTACCCGTGGTTCGGCGCCGGATTTAGTTCCTACATGGATCTGAATCCCTCTTACCGCAGTATCATCACCCCGGCCATGGTAGACCATGCCCACAATGAATATCTTGAGCTCCTTACGGATGGAGGAATATTGACATTCATTTTTGCAGCCTGGTTTGTATTCACTGTTCTCACAGGAGGATGGAAATGGCTCAAAAAACGTCACGATACCTGCGCCCAGCTGCTCGGGATCGGCGCCATCACCGCTATCTGCGCCATGTTAATGCACTGCACAGTCGACTTTAATCTGCACAATGCCGCTAACGGCCTTTATTTCTTTTTCCTCTGCGGCCTGCTTGTTTCTATTACCCACGCGCGCTTCCACAAAGTTGAAGTCGCGTCACTGCTGGAGGAACGTGCCCATATTTCCAGCGGATTTACACTGCTCTGCGCCCTCCTGCTGACCTGCACTCTTCTGTCAGTCCAAACGGGGAAACTCCTCGCCGCCAGCGAATATGCAAAAGTCCAAAATATCCCCATCAGCAGCTCTCTTACCACAGAGAAACAGGCAGAGGTGCGAACGGCACTGACCCGGGCCGCCAATCTTGCACCCTTTGAAAGCTTTTACCCTGGAGCCCTTGCGAATTTTGAGGGAGCTGCCGGCAATCATACCGCAGCAGGGAAGGCATGGTTGCAGGCGGTCACACTCCGTCCACTCGCCGGACATTACCTCATGCAATTCGCAGCGCAACTCCCGAAAGAGCAGAGTGACAAGGCCGTTGCCTTTATGCAGGAGGGCTATAAACGTGCCCTGAACAAAAATGCTCTCGTATTCGGATGGTGTGAATGGCTGTTGCGAGAAGGAAGGCGGGAAGAGGCAAAGCAGGTTCTGCATGATCACTTTAAAAACTCTCCCGCCCGTGTGGAACAAGGAGGACCACTCCTGATAAAATGGAAGTTCTCCAAGGCTGAAATGGAATACATTCTGCCCCCACGGGTAATTTCCTGGCTGCAATACGGAAAATTTCTCAAGGACTTCGGGCAAATTCAGGAATCCAGTTACTTTTATAACCGCTCAATGAGTTTCATCAAGGAAGAGAAGAATCCATCCCCCTCGTGGTTCCACACTCTGTATTCCTTCTTTAACAGCCAGCAACAACCCGAGAGTGCCATAGAAGTAATCCAGACGGGGATAAAAATATTTCCTGAACATTCCCAGTTTTACTACTGGCTGGGAGCTGACGCAGAGAAAAAAGAGGATTTCAATGAAGCAGAGCGGCACTACTGCAGGGCGGCAATACTTGCCCCGAAAAACAAACAATTTGCTCAAAAAGTAAAGGCAATGCAAGAAAAGGTGAGGAGACAGTAATCGCGCACAGGGAAACGGTCATTGTACGCCAGACTGCCAGTTACAGGAACCATGAGAGAACACTCAGATACTGATACATTCCCTGAAAATCAACCGGACAGACAATAATGGCCAAGGAAAACAAAGACGCCTGCGATGTCCGCGTCATTCACGAAGATCGGGTAGAAAAAGCACACAAATTCGATTTGAAGACAGAAGAGATGGGAACCCTCATGCCCATTTTCAAAGCCCTCTCCGATGCGAACCGTCTGCGCATTCTCCACGCCCTGCTGCATCAGGAGATGTGCGTCTGTGACCTGGCAGCCTTCCTCGGCAGCAGTGAATCCGCAGTCAGCCATCAACTGCGCAACCTGCGCCAGACGGGACTGGTTGAAAATCGACGGGAAGGCACGGTTCTTTATTACACACTCACTTCAGGCAAACTGCGGGAACTGATCACCACCGCCTGCCACCAAATCCACCAGGATTGACAGGAGGGTACCCGGGAAAGGATATACTTGCATGCCCGGGTTTATCCATTATGGAGTGGATCAGAGAATTACCCAGCCCCTTCACTTTACCGTTGAATATCCGAAATTTGACACTACAGGACCGAAAACTCTGCCCCCGAAAAAACTCACCCGCCTGAGGAAAGTGCTGGATGGGATTTCGGCCCCGGCGGAGAAGGTGCTGCAGTTCTTCCCAGTGATAAGGGGAACCTTGAATAACCATCCTGGCCAACTCTGCCCTCTATTCTTTTTTCTCCCCTCACCCCAGATAACTGCCAGTTGCAGAAAGAGTGTGGGGGAATAAAAAAAGGCACCCACAGAGAATATTCTGTAAGTGCCTGAATTTATTGGTACGCCCAGCAGGATTCGAACCTGCGACCTACGGCTTAGAAGGCCGTTGCTCTATCCAGCTGAGCTATGGGCGCACGAGTGAAAGCAATAATACTCGAACTTTTACGAAAATCAACCTTATTCTGACCTGATACCCTCAGGACCTTATCCCCTCTGCCTGCTGCGCAGCATATACCAGCAACTGATAAAGCTCTGACGGCAGACTTCATCGGTAATACTTGCAGCCCGGGCACAGAAAAAGTCCTGCTCTTCCTTTGAGGGCGGGACTCTATCCACCTTTGGAGGCCGGAGGGTGCGCTGGGGAATAAACGCCTTCCCCTTCCTCGGCAGCGCCATGCGCACCTCACGAATACGCCCCACGGTAAGTGCACGATTCACCGCATCTTCAATCTCAAATTTTCGATATTGAAATTCGGTCATCCAAGAGGAGTTTTCCACCTCAAGCCAGAGAATATCCCGATCGATACGCACCGGAGCAGCGTGGTCGGCAATCTCCTTCTCCACCAGTTCGGGCCAGCGGGTGAAGATGGAATAGAGCTCCAGCTGCTTCTCCCAGCGATTAGCCTTGACAAGGGAAGCCATCACCTTTCCCACCTCATCCCCGTCCGGCTCAAATCTATTTTTTTTCTTCTCGCTGTTCATAGCATCCCTGGTATGGAGAATCTTCACCTCAGCAATACCATATTCCCTGCATAATAAAAATGCCGAACCGACCCCTCGAAGGAGTCGATTCGGCAAAGATCAAACAAAAAGTCTGTAACCGTTCTAAAAATCAATAAATGCTGAGGTAGTTATCAAGTTCCCAGTCAGTGACAGCGATACGGTAGCTATCCCACTCTTTCTCTTTTGCGGTAATATATTTTTCAAAGATATGGGGTCCGAGGGTGCTCTTCGAGAGAGGATTGGCTTTGAACGCCTGCACTGCATCGTAAAGATTGGAGGGGAGAATCTTGATTCCTTCCTGCTCCATCTCAGCGAGGGTCATCTTGAAGATATCTCTTTTCGTCTCGGGAGCGGGCTTCATTTTATTTTTCACGCCCTCAAGACCACTGTTCAGCATCATGGCAAAGGCAAGATATGGATTACATGCCGGGTCCGGGGAACGAAGCTCTGTCCGAGTAGAAAGCCCGCGGGAAGCGGGAATACGAATGAGAGCGGAACGGTTGGACGCCGACCACGCACAATAGACCGGTGCTTCATAGCCAGGAACAAGCCGCTTGTAGGAGTTGACGATCGGGTTGGTTATGGCGGTAAAGGCAGTCGCATTCTTCAGGCAACCGGCAATGTAGGAGTAGGCAATCTCAGAAAGCTGCAATTTGTCCGACTCGTCAAAGAAGGCATTGGTGCCGTCGAGGTTAAAGAGTGACTGATTGGTATGCATGCCGGAACCATTGATGCCGAAGATCGGTTTCGGCATGAAGGTAGCGTAGAAGCCATAGCGGGCCGCAACGGTCTTTACAACCCATTTGAAAGTAACCGTGTTATCGGCAGCGGCAAGTGCATCCGCATATTTGAAGTTGATTTCATGCTGACCCTCGGCAACCTCATGGTGGGAAGCCTCAATTTCAAAACCCATCTTTTCAAGGGTTTCAATGATCTCGCGGCGGCAATCATTCCCGGTATCCTCAGGATCGACAGAGAAGTAGTTGGCAACGTCGTTGGTAATGGTAGTAGGGGCACCATCTTCATCTTTTTCAAAGAGGAAAAACTCTGCTTCAGTCCCAACGTTCATTGTGTAACCGAGCTCTTTCGCCTCGGCCAGAACCCGCTTGAGGTTTACCCGCGGGCAACCTTCGAAGGGAGTGTGATCGGATTTGTAAACATCACAAATCACCCGGGCTGCAGCCACACCGTTTTTGTTCCGCCAGGGCAGAACGGTGAAGGTGTCATAGTCCGGCTTGAGATACATATCAGATTCATTAATCCGGGCAAAACCATCGATAGAAGAACCGTCGAACATCATCATCCCGTCCAGCGCCTTTTCGATCTGGCTCTTGGGGATAGCCACGTTTTTCATGAAGCCGAAGATGTCGACGAACTGGAGGCGGAAGAAACCAATATTTTCTGCCTCAATAGTTTTCATAATTTCTTCTCTGGTCATATCCATACTCCCTTTTTAGTTGTCTTCGGGAGAACTCTCCCGATAATTTCACTGTCAAACAGTATTCAAAAAGTTCGCTGCAATTCAGGGAACCTTTCTGCTTCCATCTGCGTTGAAGGAAACATAACATTTAGAGGATAAACTGCAATAGAATTTTAAATTATAGGACATATTTGTTATTTTTAACCCAAAAAAGGACTCCACAAGAGTCCCGAAAACTCACTCCTCCCTGTCACCCATATCTTCCAGTACCATCGTCTCAATTTTTTCTTTCAGCGCTGTATCCGTCACTTTGCCACCGAAGGCATCAAGAACATAAAAGACATCAATCAGCAGCTCCACCTCCGTAGCGATATAGGCACGATGGATATGCAGGCCTAAATCAGCGAGACGCTGAGTGAGACGATACAGCTGGCCGGGCAGGTCCGGCGCATGGACCTCAATAACGGAATACTTGTCAGAAGAGTCATTGTCGATCATCACTCTGCTGCGCACCTCTCCGACCAGTTTGCTGAGGGTTTTCCTGCGGGCATCCTCAAGCATGGTGTAAAGCCTTTCAGCAAGGGGGAAACGATGAGAAAACACCTGATCAAGCTGCTCGCCAAACGCATCCCACTCCACTTCCTCCGGCATCACACCTTCCGGCGGCATGACATCAAGGACATCAACGACCGTGCCATCTTCCCAGGTAAAGATCCGGGCACGACTCACCGTCAGTCCATGGAGAGTGAGCAGGCCACAGATTTTGGCCAGCACGCCGTGGGCATCTGCTGTCATGATCAAAACCTTCCACCCCTTCTCCTCAGGCTCCGCAGAGATAAAAGAACGCTGGCGAATACGCTGATAGTTGTCCCGGTGAGCACGCAGATGAGAGATAACAACTCCGGTGGAGAAGGTGCTGATGTAATCACCACTGAGCAACCCTGCAGGCATACGCACCGATTCGTCACCCAGGGCCTCGGTCAGCTGATCACGCAGCCACTCCACGCCCTCCTCATCACGGTCGGATCCGAGAGGCGCTCCAGCGCTGAGCGCGCTGCCTGCCCGCAGATACATTTCCTCGAGCAGCCTCGCCTTCCATTCACTCCACGCAGAGGGACCAGTCGCACGGGAATCGGCAATAGAGAGACAATAAAGCATGGCTAAACGGTCGGGGGTGCCAATCAGTTTGGCGCAGCGCTCAATAAATTCAGGATCATCAAGGTCACGCCGCATGGCGCTCTCCGGCATAAAGAGGTGATAGCGGATCAGGAAATCGAGATCATCAGTCTCTTCCGGCGTGAAATTGAGCCGTTTGCCGATACTGCGGGCGATACCTGCACCCTCAATGGAGTGGTCCCGACCACTGCCTTTACCAATGTCATGGAGAAGCGCAGCGAGATAGAGGACTTTCGGGTCGGCGAGCTTTTCGGTGAGATTCAGCGACTGCATGCCGGTAAACCCGGCATGCAGTTCACTTACCGTCTGCAGGGAGTGGCGGTCCACTGTGTAGATATGATAGAGATCATACTGGGCAAGACGATGAATACGCGTGAACTCGGGAATTATTCTGTCAAGCATTCCCGTCTCCAGCATGGTGACCAGCACGCTGAGGACATCTTTTGCTTCCATCATGCAGGCAAAAAATGCCTTGGCAAGTCTTGGGGAATTGCGCTCCTTGTCACCAAAAAGGGGAAGCATCCGCGTTACCAGCTGCCGGGTACGGTGGTGCATGGGCAGACCAGTACGGGCCATGGCGAGATAGACACGGATCAGCAGCTGCGGTTTCTTCTTCACCTGTTCCGACGACGCGGTGAGCTGAATGCGCCCCCCCTTGATCTCAATCCCCGTCTCCAGCACCTTGTCAGCGGCCCTGCCACTGCGGTCAATGAGCCCCAGGACATCATCGACATGCTCGAAAAAAAGGTTGGCTGCGCGATGAATAGTCTCCAGCGCACCATAGACATCGGCCATAAAGAGTTCGACGGCACGCCCCCCTTCACTGTCGGTATAACCTGACAGTCCCGCCAGTTCAGATTGCTGTTCGAAATAGAGAAGATCAGTCTTGCGGCGGCTGAGATAGTGGGCATGACAGCGCAGTCGGCAGAGGAAAGACTCGGCATCGGCCAGTTCCTCCCGTTCACTGGAAAGCAGCAGGCCGCCATTTTCGAACTCTTCAAGCCCGCGCAGGCCGAAAACGACCTGCCCGGTCCACAACATGGCCTGAAAATCGCGCATGCCACCGCGCCCATCCTTGATATGCGGCTCAAGGAGCCAGCCATCACTGCCGTAACGGGCGAGGCGGGAGTCGCGAAATGCCTTCATCTGGCGAACAAAACCCTCCCGGTTACCTGCGGTAAATTTGGATCGGAAGGTCTCCTGCAGTGTGTTAAATAAATTCTGTGACCCGCAAAGCAGACGGGCATCGAGCAGGGCAACCTGGAAAAAATACTCCTTTTTCGCATGCGCAATCGATTCCTTCACCGTGCGCACACCATGGCCGAGCTCCACCCCGCTGTCCCACAGCGGATAAAAGAGTGTATCGGCCACATCGGTAATCTTCTCCTTTGCCGCCGGGGAGTAAAGCACCATCAGATCCACATCGGAGAAGGGAAACATCTCCCGCCGCCCGTAGCCACCGAGAGCCACCACTGCCACATCCTCCGACGCAACTCCGTCCCAGCCACTGGCACAGAGAGAGAGGATAAATTCATCCACGACATCACTGTATGCATGGGTAAATCCAGCGCAGCTGGTAATCTGCCCTTCACTCCACTCCCGATGCAGTCGCTCTCGTTGTTCTTTAAATCGATTGAGCATAATTACACCGCAGCCTCACCCTCTTCTCCAGTACGAACCCGAATCACCCGTTCTACCGGGGAGACGAAGATCTTGCCGTCACCAATTTTGCCCGTATTGGCAGCCTCCCGAATGCGCTCTACAACCTCAGCGACGAGAGAGTCCGCCACCACCGTTTCAATCTTTATCTTCGGCAGAAAATCAACGAGATACTCCGCCCCGCGATAGACCTCGGAATGACCCTTCTGGCGTCCATACCCCTTTACCTCGCAGACTGTCATCCCCGAAATACCGAGTTCACTGAGAGCTTCTTTCACTTCATCAAGTTTGAAAGGTTTGATGATTGCTTCAATTTTTTTCATGCCAGACTCCTGGAAAAATTTCACAGTTGCGTAACAAATTTTCTTTACTCTACATAAAATTGTGCCATTTTTGTAGTCTAATCTTTGTGCAATCTCAGGTTGCAGCCGCTTGAATGGACAAAGAAACACGCCGGGGAAAACAAAAAAACATTTAAGAACAAAGAGTTAATCGAAATTAAAACGGGAAGGGCGGAAAAAGGGAGACAGGAGACAGGAGGCAGGAGACGGGAGACGGGAGACGGGAAAAAGCAAACAGCAAACAACGGAAAAACAATTTTTACCGCGAAGGACGCAAAGGAACGCGAAAAAAGGAGAAAAGCAAAAAGATTTTTGCCAACGAAGAAAGGCTCTAATCATGCGAATAAGGGCAAAGGCAAAAAGCGGAAAGGCAATTTTTACCGCGAAGGACACGAAGAACGCGAAGAGTAAAGATAGAACAACAACAGCAATTCCCTGTTTAATTTTAAAATCTTTTTCTCAAAGGTTTTTGCCTTTTTTCCCGTGTTTCGCTGGCCATCCAGTCTTTTGCTTTTTGTTTTTTCCTGTCTCCCGTCTCCCGTCTTCTGCCTCCTTCTTCTGCTTCCTTCGCGTTCTTCGCGGTAAAAAAAAGTCTTACCGTCTTTTGCCTTTCCCCGTCTCCCGTCTCCCGTCTCCTTTCTCCCGTCCCCCTGGCAATTTATCTGCCAAAAAGGGCATGAATTGACTCCTGGTCTGCCGCAGTTACTCCCCGTTCCGTAATAAGTGCGCTGACGAGTCTGGCCGGAGTTACGTCAAAGGAGTAGTTAAGAGCCTCTGTTCCCTCAGCGGCAATGCGCAGGGTCTGAATGCGACCGGCGGCGTCTACACCCATCACCGAGGTAACCTCTTCGGGAGAGCGCTTTTCGATGGGAATTTGACTGCCGCTGTCCATCTCCCAGTCAATGGTGGAGGAGGGCAGGGCGACGTAAAACGGAATGTTATTGTCCCGGGCCGCGAGTGCCTTGAGATATGTGCCGATTTTGTTGGCGACATCTCCGGTGTGGGTTGTGCGGTCGGAGCCGACAATCACCATATCAACCATGCCACGCTGCATGAGATGACCGCCGGTGTTGTCGCAGATCAGGGTGCAGGGGATTTCCTCCTGCTGCAGCTCCCAGACGGTGAGCCGCGCGCCCTGATTCCACGGACGGGTTTCATCTACATATACATGCAGGTCAATACCGGCGTCGCGGGCGGCGTAAATTGGAGCGGTGACACTGCCGTAATCCACGAAGGCAAGCCAGCCAGCGTTGCAGTGGGTGAGAATGTTAACTCTCTCTCCCTTTTTTTTCTCGCTTATTGCGCGAATCAGTTCTCTGCCATGAAGACCGATGCGGCGGCAGAAATCCGCATCTTCAGCTGCAATCTCTCCGGCTGCCTGGCGGGCCGCCTGCTGTTTCTCTTTTGCTCCCACAGCGGGGCGGATTGCCGCAAGCATCCGGTCAATCGCCCATTTCAGGTTGCGGGCCGTGGGCCGGGCAGCATTCAGCTCTTCTCCATAACGTTCCATATACTCCATGAATCCGGCATCGTCGTTTACCGGAGCGGCCAGAGTCGCAAGGTACATGCCATATCCGGCGGTTGCCCCTATCAGGCCGGCCCCACGAACATACATTTCCCTTATGGCGCGGATGGCGTCTTCAGGACGGCAGAGGGGTTCTTCCACGATCTTCCATGGAAGCAGCCGTTGATCAAAGACACGTACGATGTGCGGGTCCTGCGGGTCCAGCCAGATGGTGCGGCGGTCTTGTTTATTTACCTTCATGTTCCCCCCGTATAAGGTAGAATTATAAACGTATCATTTTCACGGTACTACAAAGGGAGACAGAAAAAGGGAGAAAGGAGACGGGAGAAAGGGAAAAGCAAAGGCAAAAGACGGTAAGACTTTTTTTTTACCGCGGTAAAAATTGCCTTTCCGCTGTTTGCTGTTTGCTTTTTCCTGTCTCCTGTCTCCCGCCTCCATTTTTCTCACTGTTCACCCTTCCGCCCGTAGGCATCTTCAAAACGGACGATATCATCCTCGCCCAGATAACTGCCGAGCTGGGTCTCGATAAGCTCCAGCGGAATTACCCCTGGATTTTCCAGCCGATGGACATTCCCCGCCGGAATATAGGCTGCCTCATTTTCATACACCAGCTTCACGGATTCACCGTTGGTCACCCGCGCAGTACCGCTCACTACCACCCAGTGTTCATTGCGATGGTGATGCTTTTGCAGGGAAAGTCTGGCCCCGGGGGTAACGGTAATGCGTTTGATCTGAAAGCGCGGCTGAATCTCCAGCACGGTGTAGCTGCCCCATGGACGATAAACCGTAGTATGGACGTTATATTCACTGCGTTTCGCTTTCTTCAGAATGTTGACCACCTTTTTCACATCCTGAGCGTGGGACATGGGGGCAATCATCACCGCATCATCGGTCTCAATAACAAGGGTATCTTCAAGGCCAACCGCGGCAACAAGATGCTTGTGGGACTCAATGATACAGTTTTTCACTCCTTCCAGGATCACGTCACCACTGGTGACGTTACCGTTCTCATCCTTCTTTTGCACATCCCAGAGCGCCTTCCACGACCCGATATCACTCCAGCCGATGCTCGCTGGCACCACTGCGGCATTCTGCGTTTTCTCCATCAGTGCATAGTCAATGGAATCCTCCGGTGATTCGGCCATACTTTCCGCGTCGAAGCGGAAAAAGCGGCCGTCATGGGTTCCCCGCACCACAGCCTGTCCCATTGCGGAGAGGATCTCCGGCGCATAATGCTCCAGCTCAGTGAGAATGGTGCCAAGAGTAAAGGCAAACATCCCGCTGTTCCAGAGAAAATTCCCCTGCTGCAGATAGCGGGTGGCAGTCTCTTCATCAGGCTTTTCCTTAAAGGAGAGAATTGCAGAGTCCTCACCCTGTTCAATATAGCCATATCCGGTCTCGGGTGCAGTGGGGCAAATGCCGAAGGTAACCACCGCCCCTTTCGCCGCGAGAACCACTGCTTCCTCTACAACACGGGAAAAACTCTCCGGTTTGCTTATAACATGGTCGGCCGGCAGCACCAGCAGTACCACCCCGTCATCATCCCCTCGATGCCTGCAGAACTCCGCCACCCCGGCGACGGCCGGAGCCGTATTCCGCCCGGACGGCTCCAGCAGGACACTCATCTCTTTCGCCTGCACCGCATCCCCCAGCTCATCTACCTGAGCAAGAGTAACATGCCGGTGTGCCTCTCCCACCACAACGATTGGCGGCAGCACATCGGGCAGATCGCAGGCCCGCAACAGGGTGTTCTGCAACAGGGAAAGCTCCCCTGTAAGGCACAGCAGCTGCTTGGGATAAAGTTTACGGGAGAGTGGCCAGAGACGAGAGCCGGAGCCACCCGCGAGAATTACAGGTTGGATCTGTGTCATGTTTTCACCTTTGGGGACATTGAATAATCGCCCATCTTCTTAATTACAGTCAAAAATTTATTCCAGTCTTTTTGTCTTTTGCTTTTCCCTTTCTCCTGTATCCTTTCCCCCTTTTTCGTCCTTCCCGCTTTAAATTACAAAATCTTTATTTTCAAATGCTTTTTGCTTTTCTTCGTGTTCCTTCGCGTTCTTCGCGGTAAAAAAATTGTCTTACCGCTTTTTGCTTTTTCCTTTTCTCCTGTCTCCTGCTTCCCCTTTTCCGCCCTTCCCGTTTCAATTTCGCTCAAATCTTTGTCCTTAAATGTTTTGGCCCACGAATTTTTGAGAAGTTACGAGCTGTCACCCCCGGATAATTGCCAGCAGTTCCGCTGTTTTCCGCTCCAGCAGGGCCCGGTCGCCGCGGCTCTCCACGTTAAGACGCAGCAGGGGTTCGGTATTGGATTTACGGATATTGAAGCGCCAGTCGGGAAAGGCTGTCGAGAGACCATCCACTTCGCTCTTTTCACCGCTGGCAAAGTGTTTCTCCACCTCAGCAATCACCGCATCGGCATCGGACACTGTGCTGTTTATCTCTCCAGAAACAGGGAATGCGGCTATCCGCTCCGCCACCAGTTCACTGAGTCGCCTGCCAGTGCGGCTGACCAGGGAGGCAATAAGCAGCCAGGGAATCATCCCGGAATCACAGTAGCCGAAATCCCGGAAATAATGGTGGGCGGACATCTCCCCGCCGTACACCGCGTCTTCTCTGCGCATCCGATCCTTAATAAAGGCGTGGCCGGTGCGAGTGATAATCGGTTTTCCACCTGCTGCAGCAATGACCTCTTCGCTGTTCCAGGTCAGGCGCGCATCATAGAGAATCTTGCTGCCCGGCGCACTCTTCAGCATCTCCTGCGCCAGCAGGCCGACGATATAATACCCCTCAATAAATTCGCCCCGCTCATCCCAGAAAAAGCAGCGGTCAAAGTCGCCATCCCAGGCAATTCCAAAATCAGCACCGGACCGGCGCACCGCTTCGGCGGTCTCCTCTCTCCTCTCCGGCAACAGCGGGTTGGGCACCCCCTTAGGAAACGTGCCATCCGGCTGGTTGTTAATTTTAACGAAGGTGACCGGAAGGACCTTTTCAAGGCGGTCAACAATTGCTCCAGCGCAACCGTTACCGGCATTGGCAACAAGGGTCAGCGGCTTCAGTTCAGCGATATTCACATACCCGAGCAGATGCTCAATGTAGTGAGACTTGTTGTCACGGGCGGTAATTGTTCCACGGCGGCCCTGCGGAGCGGGTTCGCGCCCCTCCTCCAGCAGACTTTTCATCTCCAGCAGACCGGATTCACCGGTCACTGGTTTCGCCCCGCGCACCACAAACTTCATGCCGTTGTAATCCTGCGGGTTATGACTGGCAGTAACCACCACGCCGCCGTCCACGCCCTCTTCTTCAAGGCTGAAGGCTGCGTGGTAAATCTCCTCTGTACCGCAGAGACCAAGGTCGAGGACATCAACACCCATCTCTGTCAACCCCTCCATCAGTGCCGCCGCCAGCTCCCCGCTGGAGAGGCGGATATCCCGCCCGACGACCACCTTTGTCAAGCCATAGACCCCCGCGAAAGCTCGTCCGATTCGCCGGACAAGCCCGGCATTCAGTTCGGACGGCACCCTGCCGCGGATATCGTAGGCGGTAAAACATGCAAGCCTGTCAGCCATTTGCCATTCCTTTTCAGTGTAATTTCGTATATATTGGCGCCTTGTAAATGTGCAGAATTCATTGAATGTACCCCTTTTTACCAACAACTTCAATTTGGTCATCCATGAAAGGAATAATCCTCGCCGGAGGATCCGGCACCCGTCTCTATCCCATCACTCGCGCTATCTCCAAACAGATGATTCCGGTATATGACAAACCGATGATTTACTACCCGCTGTCGGTACTCATGCTTGCAGGAATACGTGAAATTCTTATCATCTCCACGCCGAAGGATCTGCCGCTCTTTGAGCAGCTTTTTGGCGACGGTTCCCACCTCGGCCTCTCCATTGAGTATGCAAAACAGCCGAAGCCGGAGGGGCTGGCACAGGCCTTCCTCATCGGCCGGGAGTTCATCGGCAACGATTCCGTCTCCCTGATTCTCGGCGACAACATCTTCTTCGGCCCGGGATTTACACGAATTCTCCGTGACGCGGCAGAACTGAAAACCGGCGGACTCATCTTCGGCTACCTCGTCCGCGACCCCAAACGTTACGGCGTTGTTGAGTTTGATAAAGACCGGCGAGTAATCGGCATTGAGGAAAAACCCGCTGCTCCAAAATCGAAATATGCCGTTCCAGGTCTGTATTTCTACGACAATGAAGTCGTAAAAATTGCCGAAAACGTTACCCCTTCCCCCCGCGGCGAACTGGAGATTACCGACATCAACAACGAATATCTGCGCCGCGGCTCCCTGAAGGTGCAGCCACTCGGCCGCGGCTTCTGCTGGCTCGACACCGGAACCCATGAGTCGCTGCAGCAGGCCTCAAGTTATATTGAGGCAGTGCAGGAGCGGCAGGGGCTGAAGGTGGCCTGTCTCGAAGAGATCGCCTGGGAACTGGGCTATATCAGCCTCTCAGACGTGGAGGCGCTGGCTCAGGATATGCTGAAAAATCAATATGGCCAGTATCTGATGGATTTTGTCGCACAACAGCGGCTGGAGGAAATAAAATGAAAATTCTCATTACTGGAGCCGGCGGCCAGCTCGGCCGCGACTGCCAGAGTGTCATGGCGGAACACGAAATACTACCCTGTACCCGTAGAGAACTTGATATCGCCAACGCCGATGCGGTAACCTCTCTGCTGGAGAAAGAACGGCCGCAGGTAATTATCAACGCCGCCGCCTATACCGCTGTAGATAAATGCGAAACGGAAAAAGAAGCGGCCCGCCTCGGCAACACAAAGGGACCACAAAACCTCGCCACTGCCGCCGCGCACATTAACGCACGGCTGCTGCACGTCTCCACCGACTACGTTTTTGACGGCGAGCGTCAGGTGCCACAGAGCTATCTCGAAAGTGACCCGACCTCACCACTGAGTGAATACGGCCGCAGCAAACTGGCCGGAGAGCAGGCGATTGCAGCCTCGGGATGCAACGCCGCCATCCTGCGCACCGCGTGGCTCTACTCCGCCCACGGCGGGAACTTTCTCAAAACCATGCTGCGTCTCGCCCTCGCCGACGGAAAGCGGGAGCTGAAAGTGGTCAATGACCAATATGGCTCACTCACCTGGTCCCGTTCGCTGGCGAAACAGCTCGCCCTGCTGCTCAATTCCGACATCACCGGCGTAATTCATGCAACCAGTGAAGGCTATGGCACCTGGTATGAGGGGGCGTGTTACTTTCTCGACCGTCTCGGCGTACCATACACCATGCGACCCTGTACCACCGAAGAATACCCCACTCCGGCGCACCGCCCCCATAACTCCATTCTCGAAAACGGCGTCCTCAAGGCTGCAGGAATCAACGTCTTTAAGAGCTGGCAGGAGCATCTTGACGATTTCACCGGTGAGTTTGGCGAGCAGCTCATTGGTGAAGCAAAGGCCTCACTTTGAAACTAAGGGGGATCTTGAAGGGTCCCCTGAAGCTTTTTACTTCGGCGTTTCCGCCGCATCCTGTTTCGGCGCGACTGGCGGAAGTGTCTGCTCACCACCGATCAGGGCTGTACCAATATATTTTTTCACCTGGCTCATATCGATGGCCGGAGTCTTCTGTTCCAGCGACTTGCGGACATTTGAATCACTGATGAAGTTTCGCGTGTAATCCGAGGCCTCGTTGAGCAGGTCACAGGTAGCACATTTGCGCAACATATCATTCTCCGGCGCCAGTAAAGTCCCGAAAATGAGGTGCAGCAAAACCACAATCATCACTCCCTTGAGAAAACCCACCACCCCGCCAAGAAGATGGTCGAACCAGCCCGTGAGGGTCATCGAGATAACAACGCTGAGCAGCCTGCCAATCAGCATGACGATGAGATAGGTGGCAATGAAGAGAATGACGTAGGCGGCGAGAAAGATTATCTTCGGATTATCCGACACATTATGGAGCATCGGAAAGATCTCTTCGTGGTATTGACTCGCAACAAAGTAGCCAAGGTAAAGGGCCAGCAGCGCCGTCACCTGTTTAACCGCCCCCACCCAGAGCCCCCGGGCAACAAGCAGGGCCAGAATGCCGAGAATAACCATGTCATACGTCGTCAGCGGTCCGAGCAGTTCATGAACATTGTTCATAGGTTTCACACTCCTTTATTTTATGAGTTTTATAACTTTTGAAAAAGTTGTGAAAAAAGACAAAGACAAGGGCCATTACCGCGAAGAACGCGAAGAGTAAAAATAGAACAACAGTAATTTCCTGTTTAATTTAAAAATCTTTATTCTCAAAGGCTTTTGCCCTCCTTCGCGTTCCTTCCCGTTTTAATTTGTCCTTTCAGAATGTTACACACACAAAAGACAACTTTCAGGCAAACCTTCTACAAGAAACAACAGGGTCCCTTGAATATGAACGAAATACAAGAGTATTCAAGATACCCAATATACTGATATCGTTATTATTTTTTTCCACGGTTTTTTTGAGAAGTTACACGTTGAACAGCTAAATAATGGCAGAAATGAGAAAAACAGCAAGGATTATTTACCATGCCCGAACTCCCGGAAGTTGAAGTAATTCGCATGGGTCTTGAGCCCCATCTCGTCGGTCGCAGACTGGAAAGTTTCTACAGCAGCGGCAAGGCACTGCGCGCCCCCGTTCCAGCAAAAGAGCTGGCAACACTCTGCGGCAGGCGGATTACTGCTGTTCGCAGGCGTGGTAAATACCTGCTTCTTGATCTCGACAACGGTGAACTGCTGGTCTTCCACCTCGGCATGACCGGCAACCTGGGGCTCTTTCCGCAGGGTGCACCGCGCCGCCTCCATGACCACCTTGAATTTCTGCTTGATGACAGTACTCTACTTCGTTACCACGACCCGCGCCGCTTCGGACGGGTGGCACTGCTTGCCACCGGTGATGAGAGCGCGCGGCAGGTCTTTTTTCGCACCTGCGGGCCGGAGCCGCTCGGCGGGCGCTTCACCGCGCAATGGCTGAAGGAAAAGGCAAAAGGACGGAAGATTTCCGTGAAACCCTTCATCATGACCAGCGGAGTTGTGGTGGGAATTGGCAACATCTACGCAAACGAATCTCTTTTTGCGGCCGGGATTCGTCCGCAGCGCAGTGTAGCAAAGATTACCATGAAGGAGTGGCAGCAACTGGTGGAATGTATCAGGAAGACCCTGCAGTTCGCCATTGAATGCGGCGGTTCTACCATCAGTGATTTTCGCAGCGCGGATCAGCAGAGCGGATATTTTCAGATGAATTTTCAGGTCTATGGCAAGGCGGGCGAACCGTGCAGGAGATGCGGCAGACATATTGAGAAAGAAGTGCTCGGCGGACGCTCAAGCTACTTCTGCCGCAGCTGTCAGAAATAGCGCCGAGGGAGCATCGAAGAACCAGTCTTTCGCCCATCTTCTTCGCTACAGTCAAAATTAAAAGGAGAGAAAGGAGACGGGAGAAAGGGAAAGGCAAAAGACGGAAAGACTGGATGGCCAACGAAACACACTAAACACACGAAAGGATAAGGCCTTTTTGA
>Ga0172378_10000706_pt1 | contig 29717 bp, 28 predicted proteins | sample GrowelOW332metaG_FD_119755 | JGI IMG/M metagenome (GOLD analysis project Ga0172378, IMG submission 119755) | Groundwater microbial communities from an aquifer near a municipal landfill in Southern Ontario, Canada - Pumphouse #3_1 metaG | ecosystem: Environmental > Aquatic > Deep subsurface >...
GACAAACAGCTGGGAGCTTACAGCAGGACAGAACTGGCTGGCATCTTTGCCTACATTCCCCAAGAGCTGCATAGTGAATTTGACTACAGTGTGGCCGATACTGTATTGATGGGGCGATACCCCTTTATGGACATCATGCAGAATCACAGCGAAGAGGATCGGGAACTAGTCGATATCACTCTTAGGCGGCTGGAACTGCATCACTTGCGCCACAGATTTCTACACCAACTCAGTGGAGGCGAGAAACAGCGCGTTTACATCGCCAGAGCCTTGGTGCAGCAAACTCCTTACATCCTGCTGGATGAAAGCCTTTCCCAATTGGACATCAACTATCAGCTGGAGATCATGCGCCTGTTACGCAGTATTTGCAGTGAAGAGCACAAGGGTATCCTGCTTATCTCGCACAACCTAAATCTTTCTGCAAACTATGCCGACCGTATGCTCTTCATCAGAAATGGCAGTCTGCTGCATAACGGTAAGCCCGATACATTGATGCAAGACGATATCCTCAGCGATCTCTATGGAATCAGGCTTAGCACTGCCCGCAATCCCATTTCCGGTACCAACAACATCATTTATCCCTAACACCATGAAATACGTTCTTATCATCACGATGCTTCTCATCATTCTGCTGGGTATCTTTACATGCCCGGAAAAGAGCTCTATAGCTACAGATACCTACAGAGTAGTGCGGGTAGTGGATGGAGACACATTCATCGCTTACATCGACGGCAAGGACGAGCGCATCCGTCTGATCGGAGTGGATACCCCGGAATCTGTGCATCCAAACAAAGACGTGGAGCACTATGCTCTGGAGGCAAGCGATTATCTGAAAACCTTACTGAAGGATGAAAGGGTATATTTCAAGTACGACCAAAGCAACAGTGCTACTAACCACAAAGACCGCTATGACAGGACATTGGCTTATGCATATCGCGCCAGTGACTCCCTCTTCATAAACGCCGAAATCATCAAGCAAGGCTATGGCTTTGTCTATACTTCCTATCCTTTCACTTATCTGGAGGATTTTCTGAAGCTGGAACGTGATGCCCGGATGCAACAGCTCGGTCTTTGGGGCGAAGCGGAAGACACTGTGGCGTCATCTGATAGCCTGGTCTGGTTCAATCCCGGAAGTAGTAAATACCATCGCAACAGCTGCCGCTACACAAAGGAAGGTTCTCTGCCCATTCCACTCTCCGAGGCTTTACTAAAGGGCTATGAGGCATGCAAGGTCTGCAAACCATAGTGACTCGTCGCTGAACTCCAATTTTGCAGATACTTCTACAGAACGATGCAAAAGCTTCATTCCCCCTTTGGTTTATCGATACTTGAACCTGATATTATCGGGTTATCATCGAGTGAACACAGGATGATAACGGCTTGATATCAGCTTCAACACTGTATCAAACAAAGGGAAAGAGGAGGAATTCACAAGTTGCCCTCGGTTGCTGTGGTATTACAGATATTCCCATACCTAGCTTGACATGACCCTAGATAGTATATACGGCAAACACCGGTTCTATATATAGTCCGCAAGCCCTACAGCGGGGTATATATAGCCAGAACCTCACCTTCTGCCACTTTCAGGCTGATCTCTTCTCGGTCAAACACATTGCTGATGCCGCGGCTTTGGTGTTGATGTATCCTAAGGCCTTTCAGCGGATACTCAAGCCCCTCGGACGCAATGAAACACACGCAGGGACTGTAGGCAACCAGCGAGAGCAAATCTCCCTTTTTACCCTTCAATGTCAGTGATTCCCGAATGAAGAAGATGCGCTGGCTATCGCTCTCTATGAATGCCATGATCCCTTGCCGGTGCAGATCAAGAAGGTTCTGAACGATTGCCAGACAGTGATCAAAGCGTCCCTGCATATCATTGCAGATAATTATGCGGGTATATCCCTGCGTTACACACCAATCCAGCGCCAATTCGGTGTCCGTGGCATTCTTGCGGGATTCATGACGCAACAGGGGTGTATCCGGATACTCATTAAATAAAGCCGGATTGAGCGAATCCAGATCTCCTACAATTATCTTGGGTGAAAGCTTTTGTTCAAAGACGGTTTGCAGCCCGCCATCCACAGCTATAATATCGCCATCGATGCCGGTATATGAGGAGAGAATCCTATTCGGAGCATGATTGGTGATCAACCATGCGCTCTTATCAGCGCATAGCATAGCGGTCCACGCGGTTGAGGTAGTTTGCCGGATTCACCTTGCGTTCGTTCAGGTGCACTTCATAATGCAGGTGTGGCCCGGTGGAGAGCCCGCTATTGCCCATCAGAGCGATGATCTGCCCTTTTGTAACGGTCTCGCCTGCCTTTACGCGGGAGGTATAGAGATGGGCATACATACTGCGATAACCATTGCCATGATCCACCAGTATCCGTTTGCCATAGCCATCATCATAATCGGCATAAACTACTGTGCCCGCAGCTGTAGCATAGACTGGAGTTCCCATCTCATTGGCGATGTCTATACCATAATGAAATTCCAGACTGTTTGTGATGGGGTGAATGCGAGTGCCCCAGGCGTCTGAGATGCGACCGAAAGTGGGATATATCGAGGGGATATTTCCATCCACGATCTCTGTGTCCTCTTGCAGAAGAGGGCTTTCAGGGAGATTTGGTACCAAAACCTGCATGATATGAACCAGTTTCTTCTCGGTATCTTCAATCTTCAGTTTCAGTTTTGGATCAGCGAAACTATGATTTGTGAGGCTTGCTCCACCGCGATAGAGAGCAGGATTGTTCTTCTTTTCACTCTTCAGACCCAGGGAATCAAGCATGCAGTGGATGGAATCGACCGTGGCATCGTAGAGCTCTATTTTGGCGCGCAAAAGCCTGTTCTCTTCTTCCAAAAGAGCAAGCTTGCGGCTTTCCGACATCGCGTTCATTAGGTAACCAAATCCGGCTGAAAGCACCAGCAAAAGCAGCAGTATCGCCAATTTGGCATACAAGGGTCCCTTCTCTGGACGCAATTCTCCCAAGCCTGTGGGACTTAATTCATTATTGTTGATAATCTTTGTATCTTGTTGTTCTGTCATAACATTCATACTATGATGCAATTAATATTCCAAGATCATGATAAACGGTAGATCAGCACTGCAACTCCCAGTATCCAAAGCAGGATGCCAAGGTCATACAGTCCAAAGGCATAGCGGTTCAAACTGCTGCGTTTCCCCTTGCTGCGAAAACCTCTGATCTCCAAAGCAATGGCTTGCCTGCCGCTCATCATGATGATATCCGCAATGGCCGTGATGGCCAGGATCTTATAAATCTGAAGCTTATCATTCATTCTCAAGCGGCGAATACTGATTCCGCGGTCCCTCAGCTCTTGCATCTGTTCCTTGAACTTTCCGCTATAATAGGGGATCAATTGCGCCATGTAGGATATCATAAATGATATCTCCTCAGGCAGATTCAGTGCGGCAAATGCGGCTCTGTACTGGCTGAAATCCATTCCACTGAGGCTGATGGCACAAAGGTAGATGATCAGGATGCGTAGAGATAGAAAGGCACTGCTTACCAGAGCGTAGTTATGGATGTGCACGATGCCCAGATCCAGTGCGATGCCCCCTCCCTTGCGAAAGAGTAGCTGGATAATCACCAAACTCAGCACCAGCCACATCAGCTTTTTGAGCCCAAGTAATCTGTTCCACAGCGCTTTTGCTCCGCTGCGATACTCGCACAGCCAGGCCAGGAAAAAGACGATCAGGAGTGAATCCGGACGCTGCAAGATGATGGCAAGGCTGCTGTAAAACACACAAAGTACAAAAAAGCTCAGAGGATGTAAAAGCCGCTTCACACCAGCTTTCCTTCCGCTAGCAAAAGTGTTCTATCCGGTATCAGCAGTCCCTGGATGTGGCTTACGATCAGCATCCCTTTGCGCAGAGCCAATAAATCCGCCAACAGCTTTCTGCGATCGCTGTCCAGAGCAGTAAAGGGCTCATCCAAAACCAGATAGTGATCCTTTAAACACAAGGCAAGGCTTAGAAGATAGCACTGCCGGGTGCCTTTGGATAACTCCCGCAGAGGTAAGCGCCAGATATCGCCAAAACCCTGCATCAGAGCATGTCCTTTTACCGCATCCACAGCCATACCGGCCATCTGCCAGATGCTAAGATCCTGCTCCAGAGTGATCCCCAATATCCTTCCGTCAGCCTCCTGAGGCAGGTAAAACAAGGGATGCTCACAAGTGTCTATCTTTCCTGCATTGGGACTCAGTTTACCGCACAAAAGCTTCAGCAGCGTACTTTTACCGCTGCCGTTTTCTCCACACAGCAGGATGTTTTCTTCCCTGTTGAAATGGTGTGATAGCGCCGTAAACAGTGCTTCCCGCTCAGGATAGGTAAAGCCAAGCTTATGCAGGGTGAACACTTGTCTTCTCCAGATGAATCCGGCTATCAGCCATGCTAATGATGTGCGGATTGTGGCTGGCCAACACGATTCCCTTCCCCAGTTTGCGCAGTTCCATTAGCCATTCGCAGAGCAGCGCCAGTGAGCTTTCGGACAGCCCTGTTTCGGGCTCATCCATCAGCAATACCGGGTTTTGCATGGAATCGCATATAGCACAAAGCAGCAAACGCTGTTCACCTCCGCTAAGGTTCTGCGGTGCAGCTTGCAGCAAATGATATATGCCAAAACGATCTGCAGCGCTATCAATGCGCTTGCGTATCTCGGAGGGTGGCAAGCCCATATTTTCCAGTGCGAAAGCCAGTTCCAGTTCTACTGTGGGCATCAGCATCTGCTCTCTTGTTTCAGCTGGAGCAAGGCTGATGAAGCGGTATATTTCGCACAACGGGATTTCTTTCAGACTGCGGTCTCCCCAGCGGATACTTCCGGACACACGAGCCGGGATCCCTTTTGGGATAATGCCGCACAGGCAATTGATCAGGCTACTTTTACCGCTGGAATTGCCTCCTGAGATCACTAGGATTTGCCCTGCGTCCAAGTCCAGATTCAAGCCTTGAAACAGGGTTGCCGGAGCATCGGGAAATTGTAGCTCCAGCTCGCGCATCTGAAGTTTAGGGAACAAGCTCGAAATATAGGGTATCATTCAAGAGCATTGGCTCTGCCAGAACGTCTCCCAATTCCATCACTTCCGTGGCACGGGGGAAGTGCATATTCAGCTTTACATTCGGGCTCAACTGCCACTGAAGTGCCTTTGCCAGAGGTACAAGGACAGAGGCATTGTAGGTATCGATCAGCGCTTGATAATCCACCTGAATATAGCTGATATTCTTCATCCACATTCCACCCGGGATTTGCGGACTTTTCACGTTGTATGTACCTTCTTCAGTAAGTTCTAAAACCGCTCCCGCCAGTTGCGAAGGGTACACAAGCGTCTGAATCAAACCGTCACGGCTATATATCACCACATCCTTGATCGGCAGGTCGCTCAGTTTTCCCACAAAGTCGTCAAAGCGATAGCCCTTCATTTTCACAAAGGGTTTGGGATCCTGCACAAGTTCCTGTTTGGAAAGAAACTCTGCTAAAGAGTAGAACTTTACAGGGATGGGTATCTCTTTGTAATGTTCCAGGGAGATTCTCTTTACATCCCGCACCCAGTACATGCTACGCAGATGGGGGAAGATAATGCGAAGTTGCTCATTGGGAAAGATATTGCCTTCGCCTGTATGCGCCAAAAAGCAGGTGAGAGTATCCCATTCTGCTTTATTGAATTTTACTTCGTAACGATCTCCGGATAGAAACTTAATCACGGCAAAATCGCCCAGATTCTGCTCTTTCAACCAGGTGTCGAAGCGTATGCCTTTCCAGGTATTTATCACGGTCTCACCATCCACTTCCTTGCTGGTAGAAAATTCCTGAGCTGGTATCTTGAAGAATTGTTCATAGGAATATTCGTGGCTAATGCCTTGATTGTCAGTAATAATCAGAGCCGCCAGGGGGTCCATCAAAACCAGTATCAGTATTAATAAATAGTATCTCATTGTATCATCCTCGTTTCTTTTAAACTCTTATAGATTCCATAACTTAAGACTCCACCCACCGCCCCGGAAACCAGCGCCATGGCCAATACAATCAGCATGATAAGAGGCGGATGCCGAAACATTACATAGACCGAAATCAAGGCTCCGGCACCATTGGCTAGTGCGCATATAAAGATCTGTGAAAGTATGTGGTTACGCTTGGCAAAGGTCATATATACCAAGTCAGCCACCAAGCCGGGAACCGTGTAGGATATCAGCGATAAAGCACCCTGATTGCCGGATATGCCAAAGATCAACACGCCGATCGCTTGGATGAGGCCAAACATAAAGCCGGTAAAGGGTTTATTTACGATTACAATCGCTAACACCAGCCACATCATATAGAAACCTCCGGCAAAGGAACCACCAGGGATGCCCAAAGGGCGGGATAGAAGCTTGAAAATAGGCCCTACCAAGGGTTTCACCGCAATACCGAGTGCCGCCAGGGATGCAATCAGGATCAATTCTTTCACAGAGAAGTGTTTCAGCAAGTTAAGTCATCCTTGTCATGTGCCCACTTTCCAAATCCAAAAGGATCATCTCGATCCCGGATTCCCGGAAGAGGTTGGTGGCCAATTCATCGGGATAGGAGTTGGCAATGTAAACGGTTTTGATTTCAGCATTTATGATCATCTTGGCGCAGATGCTGCAGGGTTGGTGAGTACAGTACAAAATCGCCCCGCGTGTGCTGCTGCCATTGATTGCCGCCTGAATGATGGCGTTTTGCTCCGCATGAACTCCACGGCAAAGCTCGTGTTTCTCGCCGGAGGGGATGTTGTTCTGCTCTCTCAAACAACCGGTTTCGGCGCAATGAGGACTGCCTTTGGGGCTACCATTGTATCCGGTGGAGATCAGTTGATTATCCCGCACCAAAGCGGCACCAACTGCTCGGCGCAGACAGGTACTGCGGGTGGATACCAAAAATGCCATCTTCATGAAGTACTGCTGCCAGGAGGGACGTTTATCCATATATATCACCTGATTGATACGATATTTTTACTAAAAAGACATTGGACACTATTCTGTCAAGCAGGAACTTGGGCTGAAGCTGCTTAACAGCCCAAAAGCATATGGAATGAATAATCCTTCCCCTGAGAATCATCCTCTGCTGAAGCAGATATCATCGTGTTATCATCGAGTGACCACTGCTTGATAACGGCTTTATATTGGCTTCGGTACCACTTGATGTATACAGGAGGAATAGCACACATAAGGTTGAACGTTCCGCTTCGCTTCACTGTTGAACGGCCTTCGGCCTGTTGAATGCTCAGGTTTTGCCTTCGCTGTTGAACGGTGTTGCAGTTCTGCAGTTGGGGGTTTGTACCTCGTGCCTCAGACACGTCTTGGTCAGTTAAACTTCCCACTTTCGATCGTGATTATTTGTGAAGATCAGTGTAAATCTGTGGACAGAAAGAAGCATCTCGCACAAAGCGGATTAGACTATATTTCAGGCGGAGATGTGGTATATTTTTGCCCATGAAGAGACGAATGAAGGATACCATCAATGAAACTTACGATGCTACCCAAAATACCCGGATCAAAGTCCATATTACAGCGGATAATGGTGCTGGCAGCCCATGCCAGGGCGGATATCAGGCTGGAAAACTACAATCCTTGCGCTGATGTAGTGGAATTGGAAAGCGCAATGAAGACATTCGGCTATCATGTAGAGAAAAAACAAGATGGCATGCATTTCCACTTCAATGAGAACGCACATCTGGCAAGTTCGCATAAGTATCAGTTTCAGGAATCCGCCACCGCCTTCAGATTGTGGCTTTCGGTGTTGGCAAACCTCAAGGGAACAAAGTCTTACATAGCAATTTCGGATATCCTGCAAAAGCGGGGTTATACTCCTTTACGCAATGCTCTGGAATCAATGGGAGCAGCGTTTTCACCTAACGAAAACATCCTGACTATAGACTCAAGCTGTCTGAACGGTGGAAAGGTCGATTTACGAGATTCAATCAGCAGTCAATTCGCCAGTTCTCTTGTGCTTGCCGCACCTTACATGCAGAATGACCTCTGGTTGAGGCGGGATCAATATCAGGTTTCGCTGCCCTATCTTCAGCTTAGTCTGCAGATGTTGAAGACCTTTGGGGCAGAGATCATGGAAGAGGGAGATTATCTTCGGGTATTGCGGGGTAAGTACAGCCTTCCCCGGCACTTTACTGTGGATTCAGATATCTCTACTGCAGCATTTTACGCCGCCCTTGGTGCTGTGCAGCCGGAAGGTGTGCGGATGCAGCTACAAATCAATCCGGAATATCCTCAGGCCGATATGGCAATCTTCCCAATCCTGACTCAGATGGGGGCGCAAGTAGATTGGTCTGGAAGCGTTTGTAATATCAAACCGGGAAGGATGAAGGCTGTGGACTTGGATCTGAGGGATTGTCCTGATCTGATGCCTATCCTTAGCATTCTGGCGCTCTTTTGTGATGGTAAAACTGTTCTGCGGGGCATTGCCAGGTTGAAGCATAAAGAGAGTGACCGGGTATTGGGAATAGCTCGGGTGCTGGATTTGATCGGGGTGGCTTATGTGCTGAATGAGGACTATTTGGAGCTATATCCTATCGGGAACAGGGAACTGCCTGCAGTGCAGTTGGATACGCAAAACGATCACCGCTTGGTGATGGCCTTCAGTTTGCTGTGGAAACGCTATGTACAAATATCGCTGAAAGAGACTGCATCGCTGGCGAAGTCTATACCGGGTGCAGAGTTAGATAAATAGATAGAGGTGTTATTCTTTAGTTTGCGGAGGGGCAAACTGCTGTTGTACCTGGTTTATGACGGCATCCAGAAAGAGATCGCCCTGTTCTACTACATCAAAAGGCTTGAATCCCAGATACTTGTCCCACTGACTGAGAATGTAGTCGTGACTCACTATGCGGTAAACTCTATCCAATTCCAAGGGTTTATTATCGATGCGGAAGTCGGTGGTAGAATCCTGCAGCCATGAGGCTTCACTTACAGTCATGATATCGTAGGGCTTTGTTTCCAATATCTGCAGGTTTTTGGTCTGGGCGGTCAAGATATCTCGGCCGTAACAGGAGAAAAACACTATGGTATTGCCAAAAGGGATGCATTCATGCAGATCGCGCAGAGTAATCTCGCCTTGGGGCAGATTGCGCCTGAAACCGCCGTTGTTTACCATGGCGAGTTCGGTTTCCGGATACTCTTTCACCAAAGATTGAGCGACCCACATAATGCTGGGCGTAACGCTGAATTTGTCGGAGATAAAAGGCTCCGGTAGAATGCCAACTGTTTTACTGAGTTTGCGCTCCATCTCACCTACACTTTCCTCCAGAAAGCTCGCCAGATCGCTCTGATAGTCTGCAGGGGGCTGGGACAGCGGGATCAAGCGATTGGAAAAGTGCGTGATCCGGTCTTGCCGAAGCTTTAGATCAACTTGACCCAACGATTGTAAGTGACTGCCGGTGGATACTATATAGATGCCGTTAACTACTTGTGCGGGTTCAAAAGCCAGATGCGAATGGCCGCCGATGATCATATCAACTCGCTCGTCCAATTGAGTGGCGAGCAGGCTGTCCGCTTCCCAGCCGTTGTGACTGAGGAGTACCAGCAGATCGCTCTTGGCATCTGCTTCATCCAGTACCCGGTCGATGGCCTCTTTGTAAGGCAAGATGTTCAGGTTTGCCACGTTTTCTGGTTTCACCCTTTCGGGCAGACTGTCTATAGTGAGGCCTATCACTGCGATTCTGGTATGTCCCTTGTGGAAGACTTGATAAGGCGCATGGCCAAAACTGCTGCCATCAGCATTCAGTAAGTTTGCGCTGAGGAAGGGAAATTTGGAGCGCTCCACCAATGCCCGGGAGTGAACCTCGGAGACATCGAACTCGTGGTTGCCAAAAGTGGCGGCATCAAGATCGAGTCGTTCAAATACTTCCAATACGGCTCCGCCCTTCAGAGCATCGTATTCCATGGAGGAGAAGATGGAGCCGGTTTGCATATCTCCGGCATCCAGCCATAATGTGTTCTTATGACCCTTGCGGGCTTCGTCCAGATGGTATTCCAAGGCAAGGTATCCGCCTTGGCCGTTGCGGGCAGGTTCGTAGGCGGCGTGACTGTCGTTTGTGTGCAGTATTCTCAGGTTTTGGGCACAGGCAGTGAGTAACAAGAATAGAAATAGGCAGAAGTAGAGGCTATATTTCATAGAGATTTACCTTTGGCAAGCGCTGCGGATACCTTTTTTAAGTCCTCGGGAGTGTCGATGCCGATGCCTTTGTAATTAGTTATGGTCATGCGGATGGGGATGCTGTTTTCCAAAGCGCGCAATTGCTCCAGCTTCTCGATGGCCTCCAATTTGCCCACGGGTAGGCTAACGAAACGCATCAGCGCGGGATGACGGAAGCCATACACTCCGATATGGCGGAAATAGCGGCAATCCGGGTCTTTATCGCGATTGTAGGGGATGGGGCAGCGGGAAAAATAGATGGCGTTCTGCAGGGAGTCAGTCACCACTTTCACCATATTGGGATTTGTAATGTCTTCATCGTTTTCAAAAGGTGTCATCAGGCTGGCCATCATCACCGCTTCATCTTTGAAGGACTGTAGTAAAGCCGTTAGTGCCTCAATACTTATGAGCGGTTCGTCTCCCTGAATGTTCAGGATCACGCTTTCTTCCTCCAGATATTCCGCCACGGCTGCTACACGGTCGGTTCCGCTGGGCAGGCTGCTGTCGGTAAGCATCACCACGGCTCCAAAGTCTTGTGCCACAGAGGATATCTTCAGATCGTCGGTGGCGATAATCACATCGTTGAAGAGTTTAGAGCGGCTTGCTCTTTCCCAGACATGTTGAAGGATGGGTTTTCCGGCCAGCAATGCCAGAGGCTTTCCGGGAAAGCGACTGGATGCATAGCGGGCAGGGATCACAGCATAGCTTATCATCTCTCATCTCCCCGGCAGAGGCTTATCCGGAAGGATCCTCCGCCTTGTTGTAGTGCTTTTTCAGCCAGATCAACAGGGCTGACGTATCGGTGTAGTTCACACCGGGGATGCGCATAGCCTGCGCTAAGTTGAGTGGCTTGATTAGCGCCAGCTTTTCCCGCGCTTCCCAAGCTAGGCTCTGTATATTATGGTAGTCGATATCTAAAGGAATGCTATAGTTTTCTGCCTTTTGGTGTCGCGCCAGTTCCTCGTGCATACGGTCCAGATAGCCGGAGTACTTTATTTCCAGTTCCACTCTTTGTTGGGTATCGGTGCTAAAGTCCTCGGGAATCCGGTAACCATAGCGCTCCAGATCTTCCAGATGCAGTTCGGGACGTTTCAGTAGCAGAGCCAGCTTGACGGGTTCCTTCAAATCCGGATGCATAGTGCTGTTGTGAGTCTGCAGATACTCTGTCTCGCGCTGCTTTACACTCAGCATGGTTTGAAAAGCTTGCCAGCGTGTGTCTGAGACCAAGCCCAATCGGTAACCGAGCGGCATCAAGCGCTCATCAGCATTGTCCTGACGTAGCAGCAGACGATATTCAGCACGGGAAGTGAACATGCGGTAGGGTTCGTTTGTGCCGCAACTCACTAGATCGTCGATCAAAACACCGATGTATGCCTCGCTGCGTGACAGGATGAGGGGGTCTTTGCCTTCCAGTGCCAAGCTGGCGTTTATTCCTGCCATCAATCCTTGAGCGGCGGCTTCCTCATAACCGCTGGTACCGTTTATCTGTCCGGCAAGATACAATCCCTTGATCTGCTTGCATTCCAAAGAGGGATAAATCTCGGAGGGATCCACATAGTCATACTCGATGGCATAGGCATAGCGCATGATGCGGGCTTTTTCCAGTCCGGGGATACTGTGTACGATGCGTTCCTGCACCTCTGTGGGCAAGCTGGTGGATATTCCGTTCACGTAGCCTTCGATAGTATTCAGGCCTTCGGGTTCGATGAAGACATGATGGCTGTCACGTTGGGGAAACTTTACAATCTTATCTTCGATGGAGGGGCAATAGCGGGGTCCGATTCCCTTGATGACACCGCCATAGAGAGCCGATTCATGCAAATGATCGCGGATGATGCGATGAGTTTCCGGTGTGGTGCGGGTCATGTAGCAACTCACCAGGTTCTTCAGGGGGATGTTGCGGTAATATGAGAAGCCGCTGGGATCGGGATCGCCCGGTTGAGCTTCTAGCACGCTGTAATCCAGACTATTGAGGTCAACTCTGGGCGGGGTTCCTGTCTTGAATCGAAGCACCTTCAGTCCCAAATCTGCCAGGGAGCGGGAAAGCTCGTCTGAGGACGGTTCTCCGCTGCGTCCGCCGTGATAACTCTTCTTGCCGATATGAATAAGTCCCGCCAGAAATGTTCCTGAGGCGATGATCACTTTAGAGGCGTAGTATCTGTGTCCAATCTCGCTGATGCAGCCTTTTATAATGCCGTTTTCCACGATCAATTGTGCGATATTGGCTTCGATGAGCTGGAGTCCGGCACAGTTCTCCACCGCTTCCCGCATCAGAAGCGAGTATTGGGAGCGGTCGTTTTGTGTGCGGGGTGCCCATACAGCCGGGCCTTTGCTGTGGTTCAACATCCGAAAGTGAATCCCGCTGAGGTCGGCAACGCGTGCCATTTCACCACCCAGGGCGTCAATTTCCCGTGCCAGATTACCCTTGGCGGGGCCTCCGATGGATGGATTGCAGCTCATGCGGCCAATAGCTTCCAGCTTCATTGTAAACAGCGCAGTGTTTGCGCCCCGGCGTGCTGCCGCCAAGGCCGCTTCGATGCCGGCATGACCGGCTCCGACCACGATTACATCAAAGTGCTCGAACATATATGGCTGCTACAATTTACTCTGTAAAAAGTCACAAATCTGCTGAATCCCGGTGTTTTTCAGGGAAGAGACAGCGTAGATGGGTTTATCAGCAAGCGCCAGCCCTTTTGCCAGATCCTCCAGAAGCTTCTTGTGCTTGGTCTTGGGCACTTTATCTACTTTGGTGGCGATCACACAGTGGTCGATCTTCTTGATGCGCAGTATATCAAGCATCATGATGTCCTTTTTGTCGGCTGGATGCCGGATGTCCACAAGCACAAACATAGCTTTCAACTGGTTGCGTTGTTCAAAGTACCTATTTACCATCCGGCGCCATTTTTCCTGCTCTTTCTGGCTAACCTCGGCAAATCCGTAGCCCGGCAGATCGGTAAATTGCATAAAACCTGCGTCTTCGCTGTCATCGATCTTGTAGCGGGTCAGGAAGAAGTTCAATAGTCTGGTTTTTCCCGGTGTACCAGAGGTCTTGGCTAGTTCATGATGATTTGTAAGCAGGTTTATGAGGGAGGATTTTCCCACGTTACTACGTCCGGCAAAAGCAAATTCGGGGTATGCGGAAGCGGGGTAGTCTACCGGTTCCACCGCACTTTTTACGAAGTATGAATCTACTATTCTAAGCATTACTATAGATTACGCTGCTGCGTTCGGATTCGTAGATTTCCACTTCTTTGATCTTCGCAGGATAATTGACCAAGCCTCTTTCCATTTCTTTGTAGATGATGCGTGCCAGATTCTCGGAAGTGGGATTTTGCCCTTCCAGTAGGGGCATATCGTTCAGATATTCGTGATCAAATTGGTCCAGGATGCAGGTCAGAATGTCTTTGATGACGCCATAATCCAGGCCCATCCCGATCTCATCCAGCGTTTCACACTCAATTCCCACCCGCACTTTCCAATTGTGTCCGTGCAGGTTTGAACAGGCTCCCTGGTAACCGCACAGCCGGTGTGCGGCGGAAAATTGATCACTCACGTTCAATAAAAACATACTCACTCCTAAAAATACTTTTTGCGGATGAAGATAAAGACTAAAAGCATCGAGAGCAACACCGAAAATCCCATCACTATGAAGAATGCGTGGGGATGGGATTGTAGGGGTAGAATCAGATTCATACCGTAGATGCTGGCTATCAGTGTGGGCAGTGCCAGGATGATGGTGATCGAAGTAAGAAACTTCATCACCACATTCAGATTGTTCGATATGATCGAGGCAAAAGCATCCATCATGCCACTGAGGATGCTGCTGTGGATGATCGCCATCTCGATAGCCTGTTTGTTTTCGATGATCACATCCTCGATGAGATCTTCAGCCTCCGGATCCTCCAGCAGCCAGCGAGAGCGCTGCATCCGTTCCAGAATGATCTCGTTGCTCTTCAAAGATGTATTGAAAAAAACCAGCGATTTCTCCATCCGGAGCAAGCGGATTAGCTCCTTATTGCGCATAGATTGGTGAAGTTCGCTTTCGATATTGTTTGTGCGCCGGTTGATCTCTTTCAAAAACTTTAGATAGTAGATGGCCGTGCGCAGATTGATGGCCAGAATGAAGCTTTGTTGGGTGATGTTGAAGGCTTTGTGCTTGCCGTCCAGATACTGCGTGAGTATCTCATTTTCGTAGAAAGACACAGTGATCACCTTGTCTTCCACAACGATGATCCCCAGAGGTGCAGTGGCAAAGCTGACGCTGGCAGAACGATGACGGTAATACAACGGTACACGCAGGATGATGAGCATTGCCCCTTCGTCATGCTCCATACGTGAGTTCTCATCGGCATCCTGAAGGTCTGTGATAAAGTCTTCCGGGAGGTCATATTTATCCAATACAGTTTTCACTTCTTCCGGGTCAGGGTTTTCCAGATGCACCCAAAAGGATTCATCCCAATTGAGTGCAGGGACAAAGCGCTGACCGGCAATCTTGTAATACAGAATCAATTCCGATACCTCCTTTCTTTATCATGTGATGCCAGTTTCCCAAAGGCGATACAATTTGGCAAGGTATTTTCATCTTGAGGCAATGCACGGGGCACAACCATGCCTTCACAATCTATATAGCGGACACAACTGGGACAAAAAATGGCGCACCCCAAGGATGCGCCGCTTGCTTATGGATGTGCTTTATTTAGGGGAAATTGATCTGGATCGTTTTCACTTCGGGATACTTTTCCAGGTGTTCATGAATCTCTTCTGCTACGTTGTCCCGCCAACTGTCGAAGCTCATCATATTCAGGTCGATCAGCACTTCTCCATCCATAAAACCGATATACTTCACCATTTTCAGGCTTACGATGTCTTCACCCACCTGGGGATAGATGATCTTTTTCAGCTCTTCCAGGATGGTCTCTTTGCCAAAGTTTGGCACTTCTTTCAAACCGTGGGCAATCTCGTAATTCGAGATCGCAGTCTGCAGAGTATCAGCCGCCAATACGGAGCAATGCACTTTCACCGGAGGCAGACCGTCCAGGGCTTCCATGGCATCACGCCAGGTGATCTTTTTCGCCTCATCCAGGCTTTTGCCTTTGGCCAGATCGGTGATGATGGAGGCGGTGGCAATGTTTGACGCACAACCATAGGACAGGAAGCTGACGTCTTCTATTACTTTGTTCTCTTCATTTACTTTCAGATACACAGTCACCTGATCGCCGCAAGCGGGACTGCCTTCCGTGGCAGTGGCATCGGGATTTTCCATTTTGCCCACATTGTGAGGGTGCATAAAGTGGTCTAAAACCTTCTGTGAGTATTGCATTTATCTCTCCTGTTTCTTCATAGCATTGTAAAGCGGGCTGCGCTGGCGCAATTCTGCAGTGATCTCCGCCAGTTTATCCACTGTAAAATCCAGGTCTTCCTTTGTGTTGTAGCGGTTGACGGTAAATTTCATCGAACCATGCGATTGCACGTGGCTCTTGCCGATTGCCATCAGTACGTAGTTTGCTTTCAATCCCTGAGACGCACAGGCGGAACCGGTGGCAACCGTGATGCCATGCATGTCCAGCATCATCGTAATGGCTTCGCCTTCAATGTAGTCGATGGAGATATTGATATTGTGCGGAGCGCGGCCTTCGCCTTCGGCGCCGTTCAACTCGATATACTCAATCTTTTCCTTTAGACGCTCCAGCAGATGGTTCGAAAGCTCCCGCAAGTGCCTGATACCTCCATCCAGATCTGCAAATGTAAGCTCCACCGCCTTGGCAAAGCCGGCGATCAGTGCGATGGAAAGACCTCCGGTCTGCAATCCGTCCACTCGTTTTACTCCGTGGATTACTTGCCCCAGTTTCGTGCCTTTGCGCACATACAGTGCGCCAATGCCCTGTGGACCGTGAATCTTGTGTGCAGACACGCTCAGGGTATCGATGCCATAGTCATTCACGTTCAAGGGTATTTTCCCGTAGGCTTGCCCGGCATCCACATGGAAATAGACCTTGTTTGGTGCCCGTGAGAGTATTTCGTGAATCTCTTTCAAGGGCTGAATCGTGCCCACCACGTGGTTTACAGCAGTGGTCATAAATAGTACTGTATCAGGACGTATCACGTCTCTTAGCTGATCTAGGTCGATGCGGGCTTTGCTGTCTGTTTCAAGATAGCTTACCTCAAAACCTTTTTTCTCCAGCCAGGCGGCATTGGTGAGCAGATCGGGATAATCCACCACGCTCACGATAACATGACCTCGCTTCAAGGATGCGGCAAGGCCCTTGATGGCGATGTTGTTTGCTATTGTTCCGCCAGAGGTAAAGTGAATTTCCTCTGGACTTGCACCCAGCGAATGTGCCACAATCTGACTAAAGCCTTCCAAGGCGTCGTTAGCGCTTTCACCTGTGCTGATGAAGCTGCCGGGAAACCAAAACTTTTCCCGGAAATAAGGCATCATGGCATCCAATACTTCCGGAGCCATGGGGCTGCTTACGCAGTTATCCAAATAGATTGAACCGGGCTTCATTTGTCTTTCCTTTGCCATATTTTCAGTATATCCTTCAATGTGTAGGAACTGAAAACCTGCTGTAGTTCATTTTGTATTTCGTTGAAGAATGAAGATAAAGTGCAGGAATCTCCCAAACAATGCTCTCTGGAGGTATCCACACAAGCAGTATTGAAACTATAGTCTTCCACGGCTGCTAATACATCTGCAAAACTAATCTCTTCAGGCTTTTTTGCCAGAGCATAACCTCCCAGACTGCCGGGGCTACTATTCACCAATCCGGCAGTTTTGAGCATCGCCATAAGGTGCTCAATATACTTCTTGGGCAAATTCTGGGCTTCACAAATTTTCTGTGCCGACACATGGCCTTGCTCCTGGATTTCGAGGAGTACCCGTAAAGCATACTCTGTCTTGGTATTCAGCGCCATTTCATTCTCCTTTGTTTATCTACGGCTGTTTCTTGTTTCTATAATACATACTAATTCTCTATGCTATATCTGTCAAGTATGATTTTGGCTTATGATGATTGTTCGAATCTCCAAAACGGAAGGCAGTACAGGTTGGGGTGAAGGCGACCTGTCTAGCCGCAGTTCCGATCCGTAACGGAGCTTTCCGCAGCTCCGATCTGTAACGGAGGATTCCGATCCTCCAAAAGAAAAGAGAAGTAGTATCGGAAAGTTCAACTGACAAAGACGTGCCTGAGGCACAAGCTACAAACCTCCAACTGCAGAACCGCAGCACTGTAGCACTGTAGCACCGTTCAGCTACGAAAGGGGAACAGCCATCTGCGTTCCATTCATCCTCTATGCATCAAGTCGTGATGAAGCAGATATCATCGGGTTATTATCGAGTGAGCACTGCTTGATAACAGCTTGATATCAGCTTCAACTCTGGTTGAAATAGAGAGAATGAATGGCACGTGAGCATTCACCTGCAGAACCACAACACCGCAACACCCCCTTTATACATACTTCATTCATTACTAGAATGCAATCAGCTATTCGCTTGACACTTTTTTCAGGGTTGCACAAAATGGAACAAGCATCAATAAAAGCCCGAAGGGAGAGTATATGATTACAGTATTTGTAAACGGCAAGGCCACCAAGGTGCTCAAGAATACCAAGGTTTTGCATGCATGCACAAAAGCCGGATACCCGGTTCCCCATCTATGTTATCATGAGGATCTGCCCGCATTTGGCAATTGCGGTGTATGCATGGTTGAGATCAACGGCCGCACTGTGCGGGCTTGTTCCACTCCTTGTGAAGATGGGATGCAGATAAAGACTACTGGCAAAAAGCTATTGGATCTGAGACGGGAAGCGGTGGAGATTATCCTATCGAACCATCCCAACAACTGTCCGGAATGTATCAAAAACGGACGCTGTGAATTGCAGGATTTGGCTCAGGAGCTCGCCATCCGCCACATGCATCTGAAGAAGGTAAAACGTAAGTATAAGGGTCGTGATGAATCCTCTCCCTCCATCACTTTAGACCCATCATATTGTGTTCAGTGCGGACGCTGTACCTATGTGTGCAACGAGGTTCAGGACGTTCATGCTCTGCAAAACAGTGATCGCGGTTTCGAAACCTACGTGGGACCCACCTTTGATCGTCCGCTGGAGAGCAGCGAATGTGTAAAATGCGGACAATGCAGCGCTTATTGCCCCGTGGCAGCCATCTATGAATGTGACGACAGCGATCCCTTGTGGGTAGCGCTGGACAATCCCGATCTGGTGCTGGTGGCTCAGGAAGCTCCGGCGGTGCGCGTGGCTTTGGGTGAAGAATTTGGCTACAAACCCGGAACGAACGTGAAAGGCAAGATGTACAGCGCTTTACGTGAATTGGGCTTCAAATATGTGTTTGACACAAACTTCGGGGCAGACCTCACCATCATGGAAGAGGCCAGCGAATTTGTACATATCTTCACAGAACATCCGGAGAAATTCCCGCTCATCACCACCTGTTGCCCTTCCTGGGTGGATTATCTGGAGAAGTTCCACAGCGACCTCATCCCGCAATTCTCTTCCTCAAAGAGTCCGCATCAGATGGTGGGTACAATGGTGAAGACATATTGGGCAGAAAAGATGGGCATCGACCCCAACAAAATCTTCCTGGTGTCCGTAATGCCATGCACGGCAAAGAAATATGAGATCGAACGCATGGAAGACATGTATGCCAGCGGCCGCAAGGACGTGGATCTCACCATCACCACTCGCGAATTGGCGCGGATGCTGAAAACCCGCGGCATAGATATGGCGAAGCTGGAAGAAGGCCATGCAGATAATCCTCTGGGCGAATACAGTGGTGCAGGCACTATCTTCGGAGCCACCGGAGGTGTGATGGAAGCGGCTCTGCGTACTGCTTACAAATTGGCTACTGGCGAAGAATTGCCGAATCCCAAGATCGACTTTGTGCGCGGTTCCAGAGGGATCAAAAAAGGCACGATCAATCTGCTAGGCAAGGAAATCCGCATCGGAGTAGCCTCAGGTTTGGGCAATGTAAGCAAATTGATGAACGAAATCCGTGAGGCAAAGCAAGCCGGCAAAGAACCTCCCTACCACTTTGTGGAAGTGATGGCCTGCAGCGGTGGTTGTGTGGGCGGTGGCGGTCAGCCATATCGCAGCACAAACCGGGTTCGCTCAGCCCGTGCCAAGGGACTGTACAAAGAGGACGAACTTGCAGAACGCAGAGAGTCTCACAACAATGAATCCATCCTAAACCTTTATAAAGAGTATCTGGGTGCGCCCAACAGCGATAGAGCCAAAAAGCTCTTGCACACCAAATATATAGCGCGTCCCGTGAAGATCATACAAGAAGATTGAATGAAGCAGCCGGATAAGAGCCTCATTTATCCCCTCTTCATACCCATGCAAGGGTGTCCCGGAACCTGCGTATATTGCGACCAGCGCAAGATCAGCGGGGCCGGAACGTTCAACATGGAAAAGGCGGAAGCCGAGGTAGCGGCTTTTATCCGGCGTAATCCTGGCAGAAAGAAGGAAGTAGCCTTCTATGGAGGCACCTTTACGGCATTACCGGAAGCTATCCAGGAAGACTATCTGAAGAAGATCAGCCGTCTTTTGGATGAGGGCGACAGCCTGAGGGTGAGCACGCATCCTTTGTACATCAGTGATGATGTCCTGGTGCGCTTATGGCGATACCGGGTGAGAACCATCGAACTGGGCGTTCAGGATTTTTGTGATGAAGTATTGCTGGCTGCCGGGCGAAAATACACTGCGGAGTCCGCTCTATCTGCAGCAGGGGCAGTACGCAAAGCAGGCTTCACTCTGGGCATTCAGTTGATGCCGGGGTTGCCGCACAGCAATCCGGAGAGTTTGGAACTAAATATGCGTGTATTGGTAAGGATGAAGCCTGATCTACTGCGTCTGTATCCCACGGTTGTAATCCAAGATACCCCTCTATCCCGGCTTTATAAGCAGGGAGACTATCTGCCGCTTTCCCTGAAACAGGCGGTTGGTATCTGCGCCGATTATGCTGAATTATGTGCCGCAAACGGGATCAGAATCATCAAGTATGGCGTACCCTCCAATCTGAATACGGTAGATGTCGTGGCAGGGCCATATCATCCTGCCTTTGGTGAATTGGTGAAACAAGAACTCTTGCGGCGGGAGATCCAGCGCGATCCGGAGCGAGGCAAGCATCTATATCCCAAAGAAGTACAGCTACTAGGAGCCCATAATGCCGGAGAGATGTATCCATGAAGAGCTTTATACACGAAAATGATTATTCTATAAATTACCGGGCATATAGACCTGGTGAAGGAAAAGCTATGAAAGCAAAAATCGCAGTTATTCTTAGCATCTTGCTATTACTTGCTGCCTGTACCGTGAAAAATCCCTCTCTGCCGGTATGGGATATTGATCTCAAGATTCCTCTGGTAAACGACCTTTATTATGCATCTGATCTTGTAGACAGCGTAAATATCATAATCCAGGAACATGAAGATTATGGTGAAATGTTGTATCTCACCAGTTCCGGAGAAGTGGAGACTCCCATGGTTGGTAACATCGATTTGCAGCCTGCTATCGACGCACATTTCCCCTTGCTTTCCGGAATCACAATCAGCCAGGGGCTACCTTTTGCAGACACGCAGAACAATGCCAATCTCTCCTATGGAAAGGTTGCTACTGGAAGCCTCCGCTATCGCTTCGTCGATATCGTGGCCCAGACTCAGGAGATTGAGATTACTGTAGCGGAGATCAAAGATCCCGCGGGTGATCCCTTGCGGATAGTATATGAAGGGCAGGTAGGCTGGCAGGAGATCAATCTGGCTGCCTACACTTTCGGTACTTTGAACGCCACCGATCCTTTGGATGAATTGACCTGCGGTTTAACCACCACCTCCTCATTACCTGGTTATAGTCCATTGGGCACGATGGACTTGCAAATGGTGGAGACGCTTAGTTTCTCGATGTTTCAGGGCAAGATACAGACTCTGGAATTGAGTTTGGACAGCTCTGCAGCTCAGATCGACATCGAATATCCTTACGGCCTCAATCAGGCTGTAACGGCGAATGGGGCAAAATTGCAAATCGATTTGTTTAACCGCATGGGATTCAGTTGTGAATTCAGGGGGTTCCTGGAAGCCAGAGTGGATAGCTTCACTCCTCCCACCAGAATTGCGATCCAAGATGACCAGGGACAGAACTTCATCATCAATCCAGCCACCGGCAATGAACCCGGTTATACCCGGGTTACCCTGGAAGAAGGCATCAGCGACCTTATCCAACAGATGCCGGAGCATGTGGAGATCGTGGATGCGGTGGTGAAGATCGGTACCGCCTCTGGATATGGCAGCATCAGGAATACAGACTATCTGAATGCGGATTACGTAGTCGACCTGCCCTTCCGCTTCATGCTTCACGATTACCCCATATTGATGAGGGAAGTTCAACAAATCGACATCAGTGCGGACAACCGTGATAACATCAGTAAAAACCTGCAAAATGCAGAACTGGATATGGATATAATGAATAAAATCCCCGTGGGACTATGCGCCCGGGCATATTTTGGCCATACTGCGGAGATTGATCCTCAGAATCCGGATTCCTATGTGTTTTACAAAGAAGTCCATATCGATTCTGCGGAAACAAATGACCAATGGCAAAAGATTGAGGGACTGGCTTTGAACAAAGCCGAGCTGGATCTTTTTACCAATGAAACGGTGTATCTCAGATGGGAGTTTCGCTTTGCGGAAAGCCAGGATTGGGTAAATATCACTGCTGGCAGCGGAGATTACATAGCCATAAAGAGCATGTTGCTGGGTAAACTGAGAATTGAAGAATCGGGGAAATAGAAATGAAGAAGATGTTTATTTGCCTGCTGATTGCCGTTGTAGCTCTGTCGCTGTACGCCACACCCTCCGCGAAATCTCTTTTCTATGCCGATAGCTATATGCTGCGTGCCACCGGTGTGGAAGCAAACTATTGGAATCCCGCCAGATTGAGTGCGGACGGCCCCAGGGATATCTGGATGCCCCTTCTAAACTCCGGAATCCAAGTGAGCAACAATGCCCTGGATCTGGATACCTACAACTACTTCATGAGTCGTGACACCCTGAATGTGGACGATAAAGAGCGCATCCTGAAGGATGTGGATGGTTCCCTGTCCTTTGGAGTAAACTCGAACATCAGCCTCTTTGGCATCACTATGGATAATACCGCTTTCTCAGCTTCTGCCCATATCTACGGCAAAGGCAAGTTGTCCGAAGATTTCCTGCGCCTTGCCCTATACGGCAACACAGAGGACGAATATACTTTCCATAAGGGCTCAAACAATGCTTCGGCGATCTCCTATCTGGATTTTACATATGGTATTGGTAATATCCGGATTCCCTTCCTTCCGGAAAACTGGCCTCAGATCAAAGCCGGAGCCTCCGCCAGCTTGCTAACCGGAGCCATGAGCATAGATACTCAGGAATTCAAGATAGACTATGTGAGCAACAGCGATGTGGGCGCCAATCTGGATTCCGAGCTGCTGGTACGTACCGGCCTCATCGGTGCAGGATTCAAGGGCATGCTGGGCTTCTATAGCGAGGTCACTCCCCGGCTGGTTGCGGGGCTTACCGTGGACAACATCGCCGGTTTCATTAAATGGGGTACGGATACCAAGAATTATCGCTACTATGCTACCGCGGATTCTGTATTCATTATCGATCTGGATGATGACATAGTCGATTACGAGGATATAGAAGAGGATACCGGTTCGTTCAGTTCGCCACTGGGCACAGAATTGCGCCTTGCCGTACTGTACAAGCGCCGTTTCTTCGATGTTTCCGCAGATTGGGTGCAGGGCTTTTCCGAAAGCGCAGTAAGCAGCAAAGTGGGACGCCTGTCTCTGGGAGCTTCACTGATGCCGCTACCGGTACTGCCCATCTCTCTGGGTATCTCGTTACCAAACAGCAATAACCCTCTCAAGGTATCCTACGGAATCGGAATCAAGGGAGGAAACAACGAGTTCAGACTCGCTTTACAGAGTTTTGACAGCATCATCCCAGGTTACAAATCCAAGGGGATTTCCTTTGGTATAGCTACAAAGATCGGCTTCTGATGTCCTTTCTCTTTGCGGCGATATTTGCACTGCTACTTGCTGCCTTGCTGTATCACCGAAGCCGTCCCGAACTCAGCAGGGGCAGGTTGTTCCTGCTCTGTGCCCTGCGATTTGTAGCACTGTTTATCTTGTTGATTGTGCTGCTTAGTCCCGTATTGCACTTCTTCAGCACGCGCAAGAATGCTCCGCAAATCCTGGTGCTAAAGGACGAAAGCCTCTCTATGGATATCTCCCGCGAGGGCAAAAGCAAAAGCAAAGCGCTGAAAGAGCCCCTGAACACCTTGAAGAGGAAGTATCAGGATGCCGGATATCGCATACTGGAGTATAGCTTTGCCGACGGCATCGATGGGGAGAGGTCAAACAGCCTGCTGGGTAAAAGCTTGGCGGAGATAAGCAAGAAGGAGGATTTCCGCAATATCAGTTCAGTCCTACTGGCCTCAGATGGCTGGCTAAGAGACGAGGATTTCAAGCAGGTATCCCGCCTTGGATACCCCATCTACGCACTTGCAGATACCACCCGCTACAGCAGCGGAGATCTCGCAATCCGGGAACTGCAAGCCAATCGCTATGCCTATCGCAATGAAAACACCTTTATCCGTGCCAAAGTAGCGGCAACAGGCTACAGCGGTCAGGCAAAAGTGCATCTCTACCTTGGTCAGCAGCGCATTAGCAGCCAAACGCTGAAGCTAGAGGACAATGTAGAGCAAATCGTGGAATTTATGCATCGCTTTCCTCAGCTTGGCTTCTTCAACTACCGGGTGGAGCTGGAAGCCCTGGACAAGGAACAAAGCCTGGGCAACAACGTGTATCCCGGCGCCATCGAGGTATTGGCGGAAAAGGAATTGATTGCTGTATTGAGTGATGCTCCCGGTTGGGACAACAAATTCATCCTGGATGCCATCGCCACAAATCCGCGCTGGCAAAGCGTGTCCTATCAGGTTCGCAACGGTGTTGCCTACCGGGGTGAAGAGATGGCAACTCTGCCTGATAACGAACGTCCAGCGGTGATTGTGATCTTGAACAACGGTAATCTGCGCCTTGATCCCAGCTTGCGCCGATACATTGAAGACCGTCTCAAGAGCGGGGCCGGATTGCTCTATCAAGGGCTTCCGCTTAGCGAACTGGCAGATTATCTGCCGTTTACCCGATCCAATCTCACTAGCCCCTATCAGGGTTTTGTGCAGTTACAACCGGCAGCAGATATGTATCCCATGCTGTCTCAATTGGGCTTGGAGCAGGCAAAACTACCTCCTTTGGACTATTATTATTGCAATCCCGCACCCGGCAGCGAGCTTCTGGGCGTGATGAACAATCCCCAAAAGTCCCCAGCCATCGCTATCAAGCTCCAGGGCAAGAACCGCGCCCTGGCATTCAGCTTTTTGAATCTCTGGCGCTGGCAAATGCAACGCGCGGAATCCGGCTATCAGAAGATGATGGTAAACATCCTCACCTGGCTTAGCAACAAGGCATTGGGCAGCTACAGCGCTATCTACAAAAGCAGCTATCTTCAGGGAGAAGAAGTGCTGTTGAGCCTGAGGGCAGAAGACGATATTCGCAGTCACGATCTGGACAAAAACCCCCGGATCAGCATCTATGATGCCGAAGGAAAGCTCTTGGAGCAAGACTTCATGACCAGTTCCGGAGACGAATACCGCTACACCAGCAAGCTTACTGAACCGGGTAACTACCGTTTTGAGATTCGCGAAGCTGATAGCGAAAAGAGCAGCAAGGGAAGCTTTGCCATCTCCGAAATCTCGGCTGAAGAACGTGATTTCGATTTTAACCTGCCGCTTTTGGGCTACCTTGCTCAGACCACCCGCGGCAAGCTCATCAGTCTTGAGGATGCAGCCTTGCACAATCCCCTGCCCCCTGTAATCGGGGAGGAGATCCTAAAACGAGAATATAATCTTTATAAACAGTGGTATATCATCACCTTGTTCATCCTGGCCTTCTGTCTGGAGCTCTTTTTCCGGCGACGCTGGGGTCTGTTGTAAACTTTTATTATCTACCTGGAGGTAACACATGCCATATTTCTTAGTACTCATCGCAGCTTTGGTGATCGTCGGCATCCTGATCTGGATGAAGGAATCCAAAAATACTTATGCGCTGTTGGGAATTGCGTTCATAGTCGGCGTCACGATATTTAGCGTATTCTTCTGGCAGAGCCGCAAAGCCGAAACCAGCCTGCGTGTGGTGGGATACTCCAGCAAGCTCTTCGATTCGGACTTGGTGAAATGGAACGTCTCGTTGCAAAAAAGCGTGGGCAATGATGAACTGAATAGCGGGTACAAGAGCATGAACCGGGATATCGTGGCCTTTCGTGAATACCTGATCAGTCAGGGCATTGCCGCTGAAGAGATCAGTGTGCAGCCGGTGAGCAGCTATCCCCGCTATGACAATTATGGCTCCATGACTGGATACAACCTGAATCAGGAGATCTTTATACTGTCGGACAAGCTGGACAAGGTGGAAGACCTTGCCCTCAATCCGGATTTCATTGCCGATCGCGGGATGGTGCTGCAAAACAGCCGCTTGGAATATCTCTACAGCAAGCTTCCGGAATTGAAACAGGAGCTTTTGGCAGCAGCCACTGCCGATGCCATGGCCAGAGCCCGTGAAATCTCCGGTTCTGCTGAAAGTAAACTGGGCAAGATGCGTGAGGCCCGCGCCGGTGTATTTCAGATCACAGAGCCCTATTCCACCGAGGTCTCGGATTATGGCATCTACAATACCAGCACCCGCAAAAAGAGTATCAGCGTAACCTTGACCGCGTATTTTGCTTTGAAGTAGGGAGCGCAGCTGGGCGCTGCGCACCGATTGTGGAAACAGCATCTTGCCGTTTGGACCAACAAGCATCGAGACGAAGCTTCCACTTTACCCCAAACCTTCGCTTTGCTCAGCTTTGGGGACCCCGGAAAACACACCACAAAAACGCTTCGCATTTCTGCGGGGACCCCAAAAAAACCCAAAAAACAGGCTGCCCCGTTATGAGGCAGCCGTTCCTCTGCAACACACAGATTTACATCTAGAATCTATAGGAAAGCCCTATATTTCCTGAGATGGAATTGGAACTGTATTTACCGGGCATGTTATATTCGGTTACTTGAGTATCCTTTATTTCCCGTTCGGTAAACATCACCCATTGGGCATTGGCTTCAAAGCCGATGTTTCCCAGATCGATGCCCCAGCCGATGTTGCTGCTGAATTTGTCGCTAATGTCGGACAGGGTGGGAATTTGGGTATCTTCCGGGATCGGGGTCTGATCGTAGAAAAAGCCCATGCGATATCTATGAATCCCCATCATATATTCCGCACCAAGGCTCACACGGTGGGTATTTTCCCAATTGAAGGTCAAGGGAACTTCCGCAAAGGGATTGGCGGGGTCGGCAATCACGATGGGATCATCAATCTTCACTTTTACTGTTTCCAAGGCATCCCACATGGTATAGCTGTAGTCCAAGGTAAGAGTCAGATTGTCAAACCTTGTGCAGGCAAGGCCGATGCCGATGTCGCCAGGTATATCCAAAGTGGCGTCGATATCGGACTTTCCGCCCAGTTTCATGGCAGGAGTGCCGTCAGGATTTGCCGGGGCCCACAGGTGCATATCGATGTCTCCTTCCATATCGATGGAGGAGGGCAGTTTACCGGAAAGACCGATGGCAAGGCAGTACGTGGGTTTATACAACACTCCCATATTCGCCCCAAAGCCGATGCCGGTTCCAGAGAGATCGATGCTCATCGGAGCCACATTAGCGGAGGGGAATTTCAATTGGGTGATGTCGATCATGCCGTACATGGCGCTAATGCCCATTCCCACAGAGAGATTGGGCAGGATCTGGTAAGCTGCGGAGGGATGTATGTCGACCACGGCGATGCTGCTCATCATCTCTTCATCGGGGAAGCTGGCAGCGTCATTATACACATATGGTGCGCTGGGAAGATCGTAAGCATCCCAAGTGGTGCCCAAACCGTATGGTACATAAACGCCCAAGCCATACTTAAAGCGCGGGTTTTTGGCCATTGTGAGGAAGGCATTGGGGAAAGCAACTACTTTCTTTTTGGCTTCATATTCCTTGGCGGAAAATCCGGGAATGCTCGCAACAGTAGTGCCGCTGGGATCCCATTTGGCAGATGGCATAATGAAAGTGCCGCCCAAAGAGACGGAATTTTCATTCATAAAGCCCAAACCAGCAGGATTCCAATACATTGCACTGGCGTCGTCACTCAAACCGCGGAAAGCTCCACCCATGGAAGTAGCTCTGGAGCCAACTCCTGTGAGGCCAAATCCACTGGCAAACAGCTGTCCGGTCACTAGCACCATACACAACAGAACCGTGACATTATGAATTTGCTTCATAACTAATCTCCTTTAAAGATTACAATATTGGGATTTTGAGACTTGCTAGTGAACGTTATTCAGTTCCCGTTTCGCGTCAAGATAAATCTTGAAAATTGTCAGAGTTTCGTGATGCAGGTGTTGCAAATCTGCACTCATTTGACAATCGTGAACTTTGCCGTAGTTACTTCCTTATCCGCCATCACCTTTGCAATATATGTACCGGATGTCAGCTTTCTATCGTTATCGTCCCTGCCATTCCAAAGTGTGGAATAGAATATCCCGTTTTGCTTTGGATCGCTGCGGAGCCCGGATTTGTTACCCAGGCTGCATTCATCGGTCAGGACGATGGTTTTTACTTTTTGTCCCTTTAGGTTGTAGATCCGAATCACGGGTTGTCCAGCGGGCTTCTTTGCCATGCTGAATTCGATGGAAAGTCCCGCTACTGGGCTGGTATTCAGCATCGGATTGGGGTACAGGCATAGCTCTGGAACTGCGCAGGCAAGCTCTTCATCCAGCGCTGAGCCATTGGGTTCTGCATCTTCCAGCACATAGAGCATGCCGCCGTTTAGGGTGTTTGCATAAGCCACAATTCCATATTCCGTGGTTTCCCATTGATAGTAGTAGTAATCGAAATTTGTGGTTTCGTAATGATACCTTATGCACAGGGCGGGAAAACTACCCAGAGGGATGCTGATACTGCCTTCGGAGATCACTTTTCCGCTAACGGTGTAGCTGCCATAAAGCCATGCATGCGTGCCCTGCCAGGTTTTGTTAATTGTATGCGGTAAACCGTGAGGAATGCCCGGATTCCATACTACATTGGGATAGCCGGTATAGCCCAGAGTGATGATATCTATGCCGTCATTTTGCAGATATGTAGTGCCTGCATCATCTATCCCGTTTATGTACTGAGTGTATGCGCAGCGGATATTGGCGCCGGGATAATCCGGGAGCGCATTTGTACTATAATAGCTGTTGTGCACATAACCGGTCTGGGGCAAAGAGAAGTTCCAGCTTTTTCCGTTGCCTTCGCTGAGGTCGGTAGTGTTTTGATTCCATGCTCCTTGCCGATAATCTCTTTGTGCGCCGGGTGTGAAGCCGTAATGGCTTTGATCGATGTCGAGAGCTGCAAGCGTAGTGCATAGCAGCACAAGCAGTAATAAATATACAAACTTTATCATGGTTACCTCGGATACAAAATGGGTGAATGCCGCATTGCTGTCAAAATAATTCTGCAGAGGTCTATCCTTCTTGCTTCACTTGTGCCGATCCAGATATAAAGCTGTTATCAAGCAGTGACCACTCGATGATAACGGGATGATATCTACTTCGGCACTGCTTGATGTATGGAGGATGAATAGCTCGCGATGAGTTGCTTCGTACCTGTTGAACGGTGCTACAGTGCTGCAGTATTGAGGTTGGCTGGGTTCTCCGAGGATTGCCGGTGTCCCCACGAAAATGCTCAGCGTTTTAGTGGGGTGGTTAAACAGCAAAGGCGAAGCCTGAGCACTCAACATGCCGAAGGCCGTTCAACAGTGAAGCGAAGCGGAACGATCAAAAGCGGAACGAAGTGGAGTGTTGACCGCCAACTGCAGCACCGCAGCACTGTAGCACCGCAGCACTGTAGCACCAACTAACTAATAACTAAGAACTAAAGAATTAAAAAATATTGCTTGACATCTGATTACAAGTATGCAAATTTGCGTTACTAACCTCAAGGAGGAAGCCATATGCGTTGTACCTACATTATTGTAATACTGGCAGTGGTTATGTTTCTCTGCACCGGTGCTTGTAGTGAAAGCAATCCGGCGGTACAGGTGTATTGCAGCATCAATGATGATGGTAGCAGTTTTCGTCTGGATAACAGCTTGGAAGTAGAAACTTATGGCACGCCATTCTATACTTCCGATAAACTGATCTTCCACCTTGGCGAGAGATTGGTGAGACGAGAGCTTGGTAGTCCCGGCATAGAGCTTACTCCGGCTGGTTCCCATATCACAGACACTCAGCATCTTGCAATCGATAAGCTGAACATGATGTTGTATTTCGCTATGGGTTATGCCATTTGTCGTGTTGATATGAACGGTAACAACTTCAGCCGCCTAAGCCCCGATGATGGATCCTATTATAGCGCTCCGGA
>Ga0172378_10000708_pt1 | contig 29713 bp, 24 predicted proteins | sample GrowelOW332metaG_FD_119755 | JGI IMG/M metagenome (GOLD analysis project Ga0172378, IMG submission 119755) | Groundwater microbial communities from an aquifer near a municipal landfill in Southern Ontario, Canada - Pumphouse #3_1 metaG | ecosystem: Environmental > Aquatic > Deep subsurface >...
CAACAAGGAGTGGAACGACTGATACGCACTAAGACGAGTGAGACAGGTCGTTTCATCGTCAGCAATGATACAGGAAAGGATCTGTATTTGTACGACGCACTCGGAACCACAGGGTGATGTTTTGTCCGGCATATCGACTGGAGCGAACTGTTCGCGGAACTCGACATGATGAAAGCTTATACATACATCGGAATTTTCGGAGTCCTGGCACTGGCTTTTTTGCTTAGTCTGAGAAATTCTTTCCGCTTCTTCGCTCCGCTAAAACAAATCTCGGAGGCACTGCAGAAAAGCGATTTGTCGGCGGAATCCTTGCCTGTGGTCGATTACGTAGATAAGTTGGTCGCCACGTCGAATACGGCGTTGACCGTAGAAAAAAACTATCTGAGGCACTTGCGTACTGAATACCTGCGACAATTGCTGGATAGAACGGGAGAAGAATATGAGCAACTTCGTTTGGAATTTGCAATGTATGAAGTTCCGTTCAACCTTGATGACTCGTTCTCGCTTGTATTGCTGTCTTCGAACAAGGAGAGCCTGCTCAACGAGTTGGGCGGTGTGGCCGATATCTGTTTCCCGGTACAAATGAAAAGTACATCCATATGTTTCCTGCAAGGGGAAGTTGACTGCCGGTTGCTGGAAGATATATGTGTTCGCCACGAGTGCCATTGCTCGTTGGGGGAACCTGTCGAATGGACGGATGATATCCGCCATTCATTCGAACGCATTAAAGAAAACATGTCTTATTATATGTTTCCCACGTGTAGGTCGTATGTCTATCGGGAAAACATGCTTGATCTCAAGTATCCTTCTCTTCCTGACAAATTGAATTTGGAGCATCAGATAGTATCCGCATTGTCCCAAGCCAAACTGGAAGAAGCACTAGCCTTGTATGCGGAATACTGGAATTTTGTCGGGCTGTGCAGGTTCAGTTACATTGTATTTTCCATGAAACGCCTGTATCTTGCATCCATTGGGCCTACCGACACTGTCGACGAGAGCCTGTTGGAGCATCTTGACTATGTCCTAAGGGAGCGTCAGGACCGGGAAATGGTGGACTCGATGTTCAAGGAGGTCTTCGAACATAGGGTGGAAGGTATCTTGAAGTCAAAGGAGAGTCGTGCAGGTTTCTTAGTGGATGCTGTTCGTTCCATCATCGAACGGGACCACTGCGATACAAATCTCAGCATCAAAAGCATCGCCGACGAACTTTCTCTATCCAGCGTATATCTGGGCAAAGTCTATAGAACGCATGCAGGGAAGTCCGTGTCGGACGAGATCAACGCATGTCGGCTTGAACATGCCATGCGTCTTTTGGAAGAGAGCGATCTGCCGGTTCGGGTTATTGCGACCCAAGCTGGCTTCCCTAATTGCCAGTACTTCTTCACGTTGTTTCGGAATGCGATGAACCAGACTCCGGGACAATGGCGGGATCATGTACAGAAGAAACGACAGGAAAGACTGGAGGGAATTCGACATGAAACGTAATATGCAGTCGCATCGGTCAGTCCTACTTCTGATTTTAGGCGTGGTGTTGTGCGGACTTGCCATAATTTCCATAGAGATGTTCCTCACCCAGAGGGGCATCCGCGGCGAACGACACGATCCATCTGATGGCCAAGAAGTGTTGAAACGGCATGTTGTCATGTATTCTTCTTTGCAGGAGCTGCAATTGGAAACTTTGAAGAAAGCTTTCGAATCTCGATATCCTGATATTCAGCTGGATTACTATTGTGCCGGAACTGGAAAGATTCTGACAAAAGTGTCTACCGAAAGGCAACAAGGAGGTATCCAAGCCGACTTACTTTGGATTGGGGATCCTGATTCCTACATTTCGTTTCTCGATGCTGATCTACTTGTCCCGTATTCAAGTCCGCATGCAAGGGACATACCTTCGGCGTTTTCCTTTTCCGATCCGCGTCTGACCACTGCTCGACTCATCGTCATGGGCTTCGCATACAACACGAGGTTGATCAACGGGGATGCTCTACCTGCTTCTTGGGAAGATTTGCCGAAGATCTCAGGAGTCGTGTTTGCAGATCCGACGAGCTCCGGTACCATGTTGTATACGTTGCGTACATTGTGCCGCAATCCAAAATATGGGAAAGAATTCTGGAAAGCGTTGGCGACGTCCGGAGCGGAAGTTTGTAGCGGAAGCGCTGCTACTGGCTATCAAGTTGGTGCAGGAAACTATCAGGTGGGGATTGTCCCGGACTATGTCGCGGCGATGGTACGGAACATGGGCCTCCCCGTAGGATTCGTCTATCCCGATGACTTGGTCGTGATCCCCAGCCCGATAGCCTTATTCCGGGATAGTCCGAATCCTGATGAGGGGCGTATGTTGTTCGACTTCATCCTGAGCGACGAAGGCCAGCGAGTTTTGGCTTCCGTGGATATAATTCCGGCCAGAGGCAACCTTTCTGCAGCGATAAATTCGTTCGTCGAGTCTGAAGCATCCAATTCGCAAGAAGACCGCCAGAAATTGTTGGAATGGTTCGATATGCTGTTTATTAGATGATACGGTTATAATTCGGGTATGCCGTATCTCTGTGATAATTTTGGCGAGTCGATCCAAGTTCTTTTTGGCGACACATAGGTGTAAAAGTTCTATATCGTACTACAGGGGAAGTCTTGGTACTACTTCAGCTACATATTGCTTTTGTTTCTGGATATAGGTAGAAAGTTCCTCCGGTCCCATATACATCAACGGAAGATCCAGTGTTTCGCTCAACTGGATCATTTGCGGATCTTCCATGGCTTTGCTGAACGCTTGGACGAGACAGTCAATAACCGATTGCGAGGTGTCCTTCGGGGCTACAAGGGCCCTCGCAGAGCCGAAAACAAGGTCGATGCCCTTCTCTTTCAATGTAGGTACATCGGGAAATGCTTCTAATCTTTCTTCTGTGAACGAACATAACAATTTGAATTTTCCATCTCTTGCATAACTTGCCACTTCTGAAATTTTTGCGACCGCAGCTTCGACATATCCGTCTCGCAAAGCTGCGAGCATGTCGGTGGAACCGCCAAAAGGAATGTGGGATACATTGATCTTCGCCTTCTGGCAGAAACTTGCGGCTGCGATATGGTTGCTAGCGCGATATCCGTTGTTACCCACCGTTATGGAAAAAGGGTGGTTTACGGCATGTTCTATGAAATCATCCAAGGTGGAAATTTCACTATTCGACTTTACTACCAGAACGCTGGGGTCATATACTTGGTTGATGATCGGCGTAATACCTTTATCGTCATATAACGTTTGCCGGTCCAGCGGCAGTGAAACGAACGTCGGTAGATTGATGAAACCAATGGTATATCCATCCGGGCTTGCATTGCAAAGCTGAGCATATCCCAGTTCGCCGTCCGCCCCGCTGAAATTTTTGACGATCAAATTGACTGGAAGGTATTTCTGGGCGACAGTGCATAACGCCCTCGCCCCGATATCCGTTCCGCCGCCCGCTTTATATGCGACGATGACGGTGATATCGCGGTTTGGATATTGATCCTGTTCCGCTTCTTCTTCGGATTTACCGAGAATGACTTCTTCAGTGATAATTTGATCTGTTTTCCTTGTGCATCCGGCTAAGATGAGAAACATGCAAGCGGCTGACAGCAGGATGATATTGCGCGTCCTTCCCATGGTAAGCACCTTCCGTTTCTTCTGTGCCATGCTACCATCGAAAGGAACTTCCTGCATAGAAAAAAAAGATATATGTTTAAATTTCTGATTCATGATTAAATTTCTAACTACGTGTAGCAAAAAGAATTAGTTGACATGTCAAAAAAACGATGCGTAGGATTGAATACGGATCGAAAGGTGCAATATACAAATTTCTGACTCACTGCTCAGGTTCCATTTGTGACCGGGGGGAGCGTTTTTGTTGTTCGAGCACCATGATGATATCTAGGAGGAAGTTATGAAAAAAAGTCTCGTCGTTCTGTTTGTTTTTCTGATCGCCTGTTCTATGGTTTTCGCTGGAGGCGAAAAAGAAGGTGCGTCCGGAGCTTCTGGCGAAAAGCTGAAATTGATGGTCTATACTTCGATGAAAGAGAATCTGATCGGTAGTATCCGTGATGCTTTTCTTACCGAACATCCGGAAGTGGAGTTCGATTATTATTCAGCCGGAGCAGGCAAACTCATGGCGAAGATAGCTACGGAAAGGCAGGCCGGTGCCATCGCATGCGATGTCTTGTGGACTTCCGAAGTACCCGATTTTATCGGGTTGCGCAATGAAGGTGTTCTGTTGGCGTATAAGAGCCCGGAACGAGAACATGTTATTTCGACCATCGACGATCCCGATGGATATTTTACTGCGGCGCGTCTTGGTACGTTGGGCATCTGCTACAACACGGAAAAGATCAAAGACCCGCCCAAAACATGGGATGATTTGCTGAAGCCCGAATATAAGAACAATTTCTCAATTGCCAATCCTGCACTGTCTGGAACCTCGATGGTATCCGTAGCGATGATCGTCGAAAACCTTGGTTGGGAATACATTCAAAAACTCGCCGACAATGGTACGCGGATGGGACAAGGTTCTGGACAGGTCGTGGATGACACTGCGGCTGGCGACACATATGCGGCGATCGGCGTTGACTACATCACGTTGGACAAGATCGCGAAAGGTGCGAATCTCGGTTTCACTTACACGGACCGGATGCTTGTCATTCCCAGTCCCGTAGCCATCATGGCTGGAACCCAGAATGAGAAAGCGGCGAAGCTGTTCGTCGACTTCCTGTTGTCGAAAAAAGGACAGGAATGTGTCGCCGCGGCTTATACGCTTCCTATTCGTGAAGATGTGGAACCTCGAATGGACATGGGATTGGTGCATCCTGATGAAGCGAGGAGTCGAGCGATGGCTCTCGATTATGTCGCCTTGGCGGACCACAAGGCTGAGTATATCGAAAAATTCACTTCGATCATTCAGGGAAAATAGAGATTTCTGTTCAGCGAAATGGGATCCGGTCAATCTGACCGGATCCTCGCATATCGGTGAGGAAAAGCAATTATTCGAGGTACATGCATGGCAGATATCATTTTCAAGAATGTCTCCAAATCGTTCGAAGGCAAACAGGTTTTGAAAGATCTTAGTTTCTCGATACGAAGCGGGGAATGTTTTACGATCCTGGGACCGTCAGGATGTGGCAAAACGGTCGTACTCCGGTTAATCGCCGGGTTCGAAATCCCCGACTCCGGACAAATTATCATCGGGGATGAAGTCGTAGCAGATCCTGACAAAGGCTTATGCAAAGCTCCGGAAGAGCGACTGCTCGGTGTCGTGTTTCAGGATTATGCGGTATGGCCGCACAAAACAGTGCGCCAAAATGTTACATATCCGCTGGAAATGCAGAATGTACCGAAAGAGCAGAGACGTGAAAGATCCCAACGGGCCATCGATATGGTCAATCTTTCCGGTTATGAAGACCGGTTGCCCAATCAATTGTCCGGTGGACAGCAACAGCGCGTGGCACTCGCCAGAGCTCTTGTCGCCAATAGTGATATTCTGTTGCTCGACGAACCCTTGACGAATCTCGATGCGAACCTTAGGGAAGAAATGCGATTCGAAATAAAAGAGATCCAGAAAAAAACCAATAGTACCATTTTGTATGTCACGCATGATCAAGAAGTGGCACTGGCGATCAGCGACCGAATCGCGATCATGACGCCGACTGGTGATTTTTGCCAGATTTCAGATGCCGAAACAGTCTACGAACATCCTGTGAATTTGTTCGGGTTCCGGTTCCTCGGTGTCGCCAATTGCTTGCGTTGTACGCAGAAAAACGATAAGACCTGCCTGGCGGAAGACGGAACCCCTTTCGTCCAACTGGATGAAGAGTACGCTTTTTTGGCAGCATCTCCGACTTTCATCGCAGGCTTCCGCCCTATGGACGTACAGCTTTCTCGGACCGGCGACGGTTTCGACGCTGTCGTGGAGCGATGTACTTTGCTTGGAAATATAGTCGATTACCGGATACGCATCGGCAAAACCTCCTTTCGTGTCCAGGCTCAGACTGAGGATGCTATTCAAAACGATATCATCTTTACTGCGGGTGAGTCATGTAAAGCCATCTTTGACGAAATGCATTGGTTTGAGGATGACCATACTTTCGAGGAGGTTCTAGTATGAACGGACGACCTAGACTCAAGAAAAAATTCGGCGTCGCGGAGATTGTATTGATATTTTCCATACTGATTCTCGTTGTAGTGGTTGCGGTTCCCGTCATCATGATTTTCTTGACCGCATTTTTCAAGGACGGGCATTTCAACCTCGCCGGGGTCATTCAGGTTTTGAAACAGAAAGATACGTACATGGCTTTGAAGAATTCTTTGATCATCGCCTTGGGTGTTACGTTTTTTTCTACGATAATTGGAGTATTTTTCGCATGGCTCCTTGCCCGTACCGATATTCCTGGCAAGAAAGCGTTGAACGCGATGTTCATGGTTCCCTTCATGTTGCCGTCATTCATTTGTGCGATGGCTTGGAAAGTATTGCTGTCTCCCCGTTCCGGATATATCAACAAATTGTTGATGGGAATGTTCGGACTGAGCCATGCCCCCATCGACATTATGAGCATGGGAGGAATCATCGCCATCGAGACGATGTATCTTTTTCCCTTCGTGTTCCTGCAAGTGTCGGGGGCATTGGAACGCATGGATCCTACTTTGGAAGAAAGTGCCCGGATCAGCGGTGCTTCTTTGGGGACGATCACTCGGAAGATTACGTTGCCGTTGGTCATGCCGTCCATTGTCGCGGGAGCTTTGCTGGTATGCTTGTATTCTCTCGCACATTTCGGTGTTCCTTCGATATTGGGCACGGAAAAAGGGATTTACAACATTCCGACCAAAATCTATGAACGAATCTACGCATCTGGCGGTTCCTATGAAGCGATTCGCGTGGGTACCATCTTGGCCACAATTCTCGTCATATGTGCGACTTTGATTCTGAAAGCCCAGAACTTGATTTTGAAAAACGGCAGGTTTCAGATCATTGCTGGCAAGAGCATGCGCCCGGTGGTCATGAAACTCCGCGGTCTTCGATGGCCTTTGTTCTTCGTTTGTGTCCTGTACCTATTGATTACGGTCGTTATGCCCACGGTTACGATATTCTTGATCGGAGGTTTAAAGACCTATGGTCTATCGTTCGCCCCGAGAAACATGACATGGGCGAACTACCTCGAGATTTTCCAACTGAAGATGACGCGGAATGCCATTTGGAATTCGGTCTACCTTTCGACCTCTACGGCATTCGTCACCATGCTTGCTGGAATGATGATCAGTTATGTCATCGTCAAAATGAAAGTAAAAGGGAAATTCATTCTGGAATTCTTGGGAGTGCTCCCGTATTCTTTGCCGGGAACCGTCATCGCTTTGGGATGTATCTTGACATGGTCCGGCAGGTTCGGCATCAACCTGTACAACACAGCGGGGATCATCTTCGTCGCATATATCGCTCGGTATATGGCATTCTCGATCAAGTCGAATTCAGCGGCTCTCGAACAAGTTTCCGATTCTCTGGAAGAGGCTTCCCGAAGTTGCGGGGCAACACATTGGCAGACCTTGATGAACATCGTGGTTCCGTTGATTCGACCTGGAATGATCAACGCATTCTTCCTTATTTTCCTGCCGGCACTTCGTGAACTGACGACTTCCGTCCTGTTGTACGGACCGACTACCCGCACGATCGGAGTCGCGATCTATGCGTTGAACGAAGATGGAGAGACTGTACGTGCGGCAGCGTTGGCAGGAATTGCCTTGATTATCATTTTCTTTGGTGAAACGGTCATCAAAGGCGCACTCGCCAAATTCGATAAAACCTCAAGGAGTTAACCATGCCTGCATTGGATCTGATAAATGTTTCAAAGATTTTTGGTTCCGTGAAAGCTGTGGACAGGTTGAACCTGCAGGTCGAACAAGGGGAATGCTTTTCGTTCCTCGGTCCTTCCGGTTGTGGAAAAACCACCACATTGCGGATGATCGCCGGATTTGAGAATCTGGATGAAGGAGAACTGTACTGCGATGGCAAGCTGTTTTCCTCCAGTTATAAACGATTTTACTTGCCGCCTGAGAAACGGGATTTCGGCATGGTGTTCCAAGCCTTCGCTGTATGGCCTCACATGACGGTCTACGACAATGTGGCATTTCCGTTGCATCTGAAGAGACTGCAAAAGCAGGAGATCAAGGAACGAACAGAAATGGCACTCAAGGCTACGAGTCTCACCAAAGAAGCCGAGATGTTTCCTCAGAAACTTTCCGGCGGACAGCAACAACGTATTGCACTCGCACGTGCAGTAGCCATTAATCCGAAAGTCATGTTGCTCGATGAACCTTTGTCCAATTTGGATCCGCACTTGCGGGAAGAGATGCGGTTCGAGATCAAGGAGCTTCAGACACGATTCGGCTTTACCGTCATCTATGTGACCCACGACCAATCGGAGGCGATGGCATTGAGCGATCGGATGTTGGTAATGAAGGAAGGGGTAGTACAACAAATTGACAATCCGTTGAAAATATATGACAACCCAGCCAATAAGTTTGTTTTCAGCTTCATCGGTTTGTCAGATTTTATTCCCGTGGAAGTCAAGGATGGTAAGGTTTTTGTAAAAGACGCCGAGGATTGCGGACCAGTGAACGGACAGATACCTCCCGAATATGACCCCTCGATATCGTATGACATCGCTTGCCGTCCGGGTGAGATCGATTTTAGTCCGACAGGAGTAAAGGCGACCGTAGTTCGTAGAACTTATCTCGGCGATATCGTCGATTATCTTCTTAGGATCGGGTCTGTGGATATCCGGGTGCAGAAGCCAAGGAGAAGAAGTCTTGCGACAGTAGGGGAGACCTGCCATCTGAAGTTCAACAGACTGCTCTGGTATGATCACTCCGAGGAGACTGCGTCCAAAACTTGATATATGAAGGATTGGCGATTTTCATACGGAAAGATTGCCAAAACAAAGGCAGTCGATCTTCCTGTGAGACGAATTACCCCCCCCCCCATGGATTTGCTCCTAGGGAGGGGGCTTCCTTCAGTCATGGATACCCATAGAACGGTGTGAAAAATCCTATGGCGCTGAGTCTACATCAGTATGATCTGGTCCCGCTCCGGTCCTACGGAGATATACTTCACCGGCGCTCCGACCAATTCCTCGATCCGCTTGATGTACTTCTGTGCGTTTGCAGGGAGGTCATCCCAGGTCCGCGCCTGCTCCGTAGAGGTCATCCAACCATCGAACTCTTCGTAGATAGGCAGGGCTTTCTCCTGCATTGCGGTTTCCGGTAGATAGTCGATCCGTTCCCCATCTACCATGTAGCCGACGCAGATCTTGATCGTTTCGAAGGTGTCCAGAACATCGAGCTTGGTGATCGCAAGTTCTGTGAAGCCGTTCATCCAGCAGGAATAGTCCGATGCAACGGCATCGAGCCAGCCGCATCGGCGCGGCCGGCCGGTGGTCGCCCCGTATTCGTGGCCGATATCCCGGAGTTTCTCACCGTCAGCGTCGAACAGTTCCGTCATGAACGGACCGCCCCCGACGCTGGTGGAGTACGCCTTGAGCACACCGACGACACGGTCGATCCTCCTCGGGGAGATGCCAGCGCCGTTGCAAGCTCCGGCTGCCGTCGGATTGCTGCTGGTCGTGTACGGATAAATGCCCCAGTCAAGATCCCTCATGATCCCCAGCTGCCCTTCGAGCAGGATATTCTTTCGCTCGCTGAACGCTTTGCGGACCACAGGAACCGAGTCGATGATCTGGGAGCCGAAGCGATCCTTCCATTTCGCACAGAGGACCATCAGGTCGTCGAGCTTGACTTCCGGCAGGCCGAAATAGGCCAGCTCACGGTTCTTGCGGGGAAGCATCATTTCCAGACGGGTCCTCAGCCGTTCCGGTTCGAGGATATCAACCGCGCGGATGCCGCTTCTGGCTGCCTTGTCGCTATAACAGGGACCGATGCCCCGCTTGGTGGTTCCGATTTGCCAGTTCTTGTTCTTCGACGCTTCTTCCGCTCCGTCGAGCATGCGATGGAACGGGAGAATCAGATGCGCACGCTTGTCGATGAATAGATTCTCGCCCGTGACTCCTGCATGGGCTATGGAATCGAGCTCTTCGGCCATTGTGTCGAAGTTGACCACCGTTCCGGCCCCGACGATATTGGTGGTTTCCGGATTGAAGATTCCCGACGGGATGATATGCAGCGCGAACTTGCCTTTTTCGTTGATGACGGTATGTCCGGCGTTGTCACCTCCCTGGTATCTGATGACGATATCCGCCTGCTGGGCGAGATAGTCCACGATCCGTCCCTTTCCTTCATCGCCCCACTGGGCGCCGACGATTGCTGAAATACTCATTGTCTTTTCCCTTCTTTCCATTTTCCTGTGCGAAACATTCCAGGAATTTCGTAGCTCGTTGTCCATCATCCGGTTCATTCGAACATGAGCGGAGACCCTTCCTTTTTCAGATTTTCGATCATCTGTCGTTCGCAACGTTCGTGTTCATCGATATCCTCGGCATCCCACGGATACTTGATCCACAGGTCTGCGATTTCCATAGCGGGGAAGTAACGCTTGATTTCGACCGGGAATTCCACGTCTTTCTTTTTCAGCTTGTTGTGAAGCACGAGCACCGCGATCTCCTCGGGATCATACTTGAGGAGCTCCCCCACGCAATAGGCGAGGGTGGCGCGGGTATCGTCGACCTCGTCGATCAGCAGTACCTTCTTGCCTCGGAGTTCCTGCTGGACTTCATCGATCCATTGTATCTTGGTCGGATGGGTCCGATGTTTCTTGTCCACGCCGTAGTACGAGATGCCGACGGCATAGATCGGACGGTTGATGAACGTCTTGATGATTCTGGCGGGGATGAATCCGCCGGACCCGATCGCTACGATGACATCGGGGTCGAACCCCGATTCGATCAGCTGGGCTGCCAGCCGTTTGATCAGTTTGTGCACCGTGTTGTAGCTGACATAGAACTTTTCATCCATGGAAAACTCTCCTGGGTAATGATGTTTTCTCCCGTCATTTGACCGGATACATTTCGGCGATATAGGGAAGCGTCCTGTATCGTTCGGCGTAATCGAGGCCATAGCCGACCACCCATACGTCGGGGATTTCGAAACCGACATAATCGATATGCACCGGAACTACTCTTCGGTCCGGCTTGTCGAGCAGGACCGCCGTCTTTACCGACGCAGGTCGCCGAGTCTTGAAATTCCTGATCAGGTAGTCGAGCGTATTGCCGCTGTCGAGGATGTCCTCGATGATCAGGACATGCCTGTCTTCCATGTTTTCACGGGTGTCCATCAGCAGTCTGACGTTAGCGCTCTGCTGGTCGCCGGTCTTGCCGTAGCTGGAGAGGGCGATGAAATCAACGACATGGGGAACCGTCAGCTTGCGGCACAGATCCGCTGTAAAAATAAAAGAACCCTTCAATACTCCTACGAGTATCAGGGTCCCGGTGCAATCCGCGTAGTCCTGATTGATCTGCCGTGCGAGTTCATCGACCCGTCGCTGGATGCTGTCCGCATCGATCAGCACCTGAGCGAGATCCTTCGTCAACGGCGGAATTGCGAGAGAAGATTTCATTCGTCCTCCTCGAAGCGACCATCCATAGGATGCATCCTCCGGAATGTTTTGGGAATGCATAAGGCATAGCAGGTATTCGCCCGTCATGTCAAGGAAGTCCAGGCCCGATGGATCGATCTTCGGGGGAACGATGCAACGATATTGCAACGAATCGGATCGGTCGGACCTATTTTCCACGTCCGACTGGTTTTCGCCGGAGTCCGACATCGTTGCGCCGGATTCCATGGGAATCCCGTCCCTGTCTTTTTGTTGACCCTCGCGGGATTCATCGGTACACTTTTCTCGGAGACCGTCGTCTATGCACGGATTCTACAGGAGGGTCTATGTTTCAGGAAATCAGCTATGAGATGTTGGAAATGAACCCGTTCACCGCAATCGGGAACGATGGATTTCTGGTCACTGCCGGAACGGAGGATCATTGGAATACGATGACCGCTTCCTGGGGAGGCTTCGGCGTGCTGTGGGGCAAGCCGGTCATGATGATCTTCGTCAGAGACAGTAGATATACGTTTGAGTTTTTGGAAAAAGCTGAAGGCTTCACGTGTTCGTTCTTCGGTCCGGACATGAAGTCGGCGCTGTCGTTCTGCGGATCGCATTCCGGGCGCGATGTCGACAAGGCGGCGGCGACTGGCGTCATCCCGATGGTGATCGACGCTCCCGACGGTTCGGAACGGATTACGTTCGAACAGGCTAACCTAGTATTTTCCTGTAGCAAGGCGGCGAGGATTCCTTTCGAACCTTCCCAGTTCCTGAAAGGGGAGATCGAGGGCCACTATCCCGAAAAAGACTATCACGTGATGTTCGTCGGGTTCATCGATACGATTCTTGCGCAAGAGTGACGCCGCAGTCCGCATGTTCCATTTGGGGGCGGAGCCGCTGGAAGTGGAAAGACTCGGCCTTTCGCTTGACCTGTCGTTCTTTCGGGTCTAGTATACAGACAATATGCATTGTCGCCGGATTGCGAACGCTTTCGCGCCGGTGCGGCACGCTCGGGCATGTATGTGCTTGAAACGACAAAACTGAACATTTTGTCAGGAGCAGAAAAAATGAGTATTGGATTTTCATCCCGGCAGGCTGTCGAGGCTTTGACCATCATGCTCCGGTCCCGGAGCTTCGAACGACAAGTGGAAGGGTTGTTCGCACGGAAGCGGATGCATGGGACGACCCATCTGGCCATCGGACAGGAAGCTGTCCACGCCGGTATGGCGATGGGGTTGTCTCCTTCCGACTGGATCGTCCCCACCCACCGTTGCCACGGGCATACGATTGCCCGTGGAACCGATCCCTATGAGATGTTTTCGGAAATGTTCGGATCCCGTACCGGTTGCTGCAAAGGGTTTGGAGGTTCCATGCATATGACGGATGTCGCCCATTGCAATGCAGGGTCGTCCGCCGTCGTCGCGAGCGGGGTTCCGATAGCAGTCGGCATCGCGCTCGCACTCAAGCGTAGCGGGAGCAAGTCGATCGGAGTGGCGATCTTCGGGGATGGGGCGAGTAGCCGTGGAGCCATCCATGAGGCGATGAATCTTGCTACGGTCTGGAAGCTTCCTGTCCTGTTCTTCTGCGAGAACAATGGCTACGGGATGTCCGCGCCTGCGGGGCGCGCTCTGTCGGTTCCTTCCGTCTCGGACAGAGGCCCGTCCTATTCCATGGAGTCGAGCTCCGTCGACGGTAATGACGTGGAGGCAGTCTACGCCTCCATCCGGGAGGCTTGCGAATACATCCGCTCGACATCCCGGCCATTCCTGCTCGAAGCCCATACATATCGTCAGTGTGGACATTCCAAGAACGATGCCTGTGTATACCGGACTCGTGATGAGGAACGCAGATGGATGGAGCGATGTCCGATCCGGTTGTTCAAGGACAAGATGATCAAGCGCGGGCAGTTGGACGATGCGCGGTATGAGTCGCTCAAGAGGGCGGTGGACGCAGAGATCGCCGAAGCTGCGGAACGAGCAGCGAGGGATGCCGACGATTCCATTTCGCTTGATGAGGCTTTCTCGTATGTATATGCCCCAGGAAAGGGGAATGCTCGACTTGTCTCCGAAGCTGTGCGGGCGAGGCTGGCATGAAGGATGCGGTGACCTATCGGGAAGCGATCCGGGCGGCGCTTGCCGAAGAACTGAGAAGGGATCCGAATGTCGTGCTGATTGGCGAGGATATCGGCAAGTATGGCGGATGCTTCAAAGTGACGCAGGGTCTTTGGGACGAATTCGGAGCTGATAGGATTCTTGAAACTCCTGTCTCGGAGGAAGGATTTTCCGGCGTGGCCGTCGGTGCGGCTATGATGGGTATGCGGCCTGTCGTGGAGATCATGTACGGCGACTTTCTGACATTGGTCAGCGACCAGCTGGTCAATCATGCCGCCAAGACCCGGTTCATGAGCGCGGGACAGCTCGGTTGTCCGTTGGTCTATCGCATTCCGACCGGTTCCGGAACCGGACACGGTGCGCAGCACACACAGAGCCTCGAGGCGATGTTCTCCAATATTCCCGGTCTGAAGATCGTAGCGCCGTCTTCCCCTCGGGATGCCAAGGCCCTGCTGAAAGCTTCGATACGCGACGACGATCCGGTCCTGTTCTTCGAACACAAGATGCTCTACAGCGCCTTGGGTCCGGTTGGGGACGAAAGCGATGTAGCGGAGATCGGAAAGGCCGATATCAAACATGTCGGAGGGGATGTCACGGTGATTTCCTATTCCCGTGCTGTCGAGACTTGTCTGGAAGCGTCCGATATGCTCGCCGTGGAAGGAGTGGGCGTGGATGTTGTCGATCTGTGTTCGTTGCGGCCTCTTGATGTTCCGACGATCCTTGCGTCGGTGCGGAAGACCGGCCGGGCGCTCGTGGTGCATGACGCCCCTGCGTTCGGAGGCTTCGGAGGGGAGGTCATCGCTTCTATCGTCGGCGACCCCGAGACGTTCCGCGCTCTGAAAGCCCCGGTACGGCGATTATGCGGCAAGGAACTTCCCGTGCCGTTCAATGCGGAGCTCGAACGTGCGATCGTGCCTTCGGCGGAGGAGATCGTTTCCGCCGTCACGTCAATGGTCGCCGGTTGATTCGGGGTATGCCTTCAGGATGGAGCCTTCCCGTTCCCTCTTTTTCTCCACCTCTATCCATTCATCCAGTGTCAACGGGCGATAGTCGCTGTACATGCAGAAACAGTTGATCATCTGGCAGGGGATATGCCGGTCTCTGATCGGCGTCGCACGGGTGATACGCTGGAACTGATCCACCAACATCTGATCCTGCGTATCGTGGACATGCCCATAGAGCATATAGGTCCTGGGAGCGCCGCTCTCATCGAGCAGATACTGTCCGTTGTAGCAGACGATCGGATAGTGACAGAGAATTACCTTGCGTTTGTTGTCGTTCAGTTCCGCATAGCGTTTGATCCAGCCGAACCGGCTTGTATCGAATTCCTTGTCGTCGAGGAACCGCTTGTCATGGTTCCCTTCGATCAGGAAGAGCTTCCCTTTGAGCTGGCTGACGACCTTGTTCGTTTCGGCTCCCTTGCCGTAGGAAAGATCCCCGACAATCACCACTTCGTCCCGCTCCGACACCGTTTCATTCCAACGGGCTATCATATGGGCGTTCATCGCCTCGACGGAGGCGAACCCCCGCCGGTCCATCTTTGTATTGAGGGCGATATGGTGGAAATGGAGATCGGAGATATAGTATCGCATAAGGACACTATACACGGATATCGCGGTTGCGTGAATCATCGGTTCCGACGCATTGCCTCAATCCGCCGAAAGCTTTCGCGATGTCGTTCGCGACAATGCCTTCGCAGGGGCGAGGCGCACTTCCCATTTTCTATCCGAATCGCCTATAATGGGAGCGCTTGCGGTTGTTCGGCCGCGACGGTTCGTCGTCGCTTCATGGCATCGCCGCGAGTATGTCGAGATGAGGAGAAAATGATGGACATTGATGTAAAGAATCTGCATCCGCTCGAAGTCCGTCTGCTCCGGCATGTGGCTAGTGGGGAGGATATCACCACCGACCGTATCGTCAAGGAGCTGGACTACAAAGTGGGACAGTGCAACCAGGCCTTCAGCTGGCTCAGTGCAAAAGGATACCTGGTTGAGAAACGCCGCAGCAACCGCGTACTCTATGAACTGACCGAGCTCGGAAGGGAGCAACAGGAGAAGGGGACCCCGGCGCAGCGGATCTTTGCATTGCTCCAGAACGAAGGCCCTCTGGGACTGCCTCAGGTGGCGCAGCGCCTCGGTCTGGAGAAGTCCGATGTCGGATCGGCGTTCGGCCAGCTGTCGAAAGCCGGCGTATGCGCCATGACCGGCGACAACCAGGCGCAGGTGCTCAAGGAAGAACTTCCCGCGGATGTGCTCGGCGCCGCCGCATTGCTGAAAAGGGGATTGTCTGGCCAGCTCGACGAAGCCTCGCTTTCGAACGAAGATAAGCAGATCATGGCGAAGATCGCCAAGAAACGTGGAGCGGCGGGTTCTCCGTTCAAGGTAGTTGAACGGGAGGAGATCGTCTATACGCTTACCGAAGCGGGGGGACAGGCCCGTCAGGCTGTGTTCGCCGCCAATATCACCGGAGAGGAACTCGGTGCGGTCACCGTCCAGATGCTTGCGACCGGTGCATGGAAGAACGCTTCGTTCCGTCCGTATGCGCTCAATGCGCCGACCTCCCGTCTTATCCCCGGCCGGCGCAACCCATATGGCTCCTATCTTCAATGGGTCAAGGACAAACTCTGTAGCCTTGGGTTCGAGGAATTCGACGGACCGCTGGTGGAGACGGAGTTCTGGAACGGCGATGCCTTGTTCATGCCGCAGTTCCACAGCGCCCGCGACATCCATGATGTCTACTACGTGAAGAACGCCAGCCATTGCAAGAAGATCGAGGAACCATGGCTCAGCCAGGTGGCCCGGACCCATGAAGACGGCTGGACCACCGGAAGCCGCGGGTGGGGATATGCATTCGACCATGAATTCACCCGCCGCCAGGTCCTGCGTAGCCAGGGAACCGTCCTGTCGGCCCATCAGCTGACCAAGGCGAAAGTCCCCGGCAAGTATTTCGGGGTAGTCCGATGCTTCCGCTACGACCAGGTCGATGCCACCCATGGCGCGGACTTCTATCAGACGGAAGGAATCGTGCTCGGCGAGGACGTCAATCTCAAGACGTTGCTCGGTCTGCTGAAGATGTTCGCCGAAGAGATCGCCGGAGCCGAGGAAGTGAAATACGTCCCCGGCTATTTTCCGTTCACCGAACCTTCCATCGAGGTCCATATCAAGCATCCTGTGCTTGGTTGGTTCGAGCTGGGCGGTAGCGGAATCTTCCGTCCCGAGGTGACCAAGGCTCTAGGGATCGATGTCCCGGTTCTCGCCTGGGGATTAGGAATCGACCGGATGGCCCTGATGCACTTGGGTTTGAATGATCTGCGCGAGTTGTTCACGCCGAACATCGAAAGCGTGCGCATGAGGAGGGGAAACTGATGCCGAAGATTGAAGTGCAGGAAGATCTGTTCTATGACCTTCTGGGCAAGAAATATACCGATTCCCGGCTCGAGGATATCTTCCCGGTCGCCAAGGCCGAGCTCGACGGGCATGATGTGGATGAGAAGATCATCAAGATCGAACTGAACGATACGAACCGCCCCGACCTTTGGTCCGCCGCAGGCGTGGCGCGGCAGATCAATGCGTACACCGAAGGCGGAGCCCCGCTGTACGATTTCTTCTCCACCGCGGATGAGACGTTCGACAGCGAAGGCCGGTCGTTGATCGTCGATGAATCGGCGAAGGACGTCCGTCCGTACTCGATCGGCTTCGCCGCGAAGGGGAAGGTTGTCGATGAGCCGATACTTCTGGCACTGATCCAGTCCCAGGAGAAGCTCTGCTGGAACTTCGGGCGCAAGCGCAAGTCGATCGCCATGGGTATCTACCGCAGCGACCTGATCAAGTATCCCGTCCACTACAAAGGTGCCGATCCCGATACGACGCATTTCGTTCCTCTCGGGATGGATGAGGATCTGACGTTGCGCCAGATCTGCGAACAGCATCCGAAGGGGAAGGAATACGGATACATCGTCGCGGACAAACCTCTGTTTCCGTATTTGTACGATGACAACGGCGATACGCTGAGTTTTCCGCCGGTGATCAACAGCGCGCGGATCGGAGCCGTCGAGGTCGGGGACGAGAACCTGTTCATCGAACTGTCAGGTACGGAACTGCATGACCTGCTGCTTTGTGCATCGATCATGGCATGCGACATGGCCGACATGGGATTCGATATTCTGCCGGTGAAGGTCGTGTTCCCCTATGACACCGAGTTCGGGCGTGAGATCACCGTGCCATACTATTTTCAGAAACCCGCCTCATGCCCGCTTGCACAAGTCCGCAAGACCCTTGGTGAACCTATTACCGGCGAGCAGGCTGTGGAATCGCTCAAGCGGATGGGTGTCTATTCCGTCTATGACCAGACGGATGACGCGATCTATGCCACCGTCCCCGAGTACCGCAACGACTTCCTTCATCCGGTCGATCTGGTCGAGGATGTCATGATCGGCTACGGCCTGTCGAATTTCGCCCCCCAGATGCCCGGAGACTTCACTGTCGGACGTCTTTCCGCGGCTGAGGAGTTCGGTCGCAAGATCAAGGAGATCATGGTCGGGCTAGGGTTCCAGGAAATGATGTACAACTATCTCGGGTCGCGCAAGGAGTACATCGACAACATGCATGTCGGCGGCGACGACTATATCCAGATCGCCAACCCCATGAGCGAGAACTACGAATTCGTCCGGCCGTCGATCATTCCGTCGTTGCTGGAGAGCGAGAGCATGAGCGGTCACGCTCCGTACCCCCATGATATCTTCGAAGTGGGGAAGGTCGCCTTCCTCTGTCCCGAAGACAACAGCGGCACCACGACACGCAATTATCTCGGATTCTTCTGCGCGGACAATGTGATGGGGTACAACGAGGCTTCCTCCTACGTCAATACGTTGATGTACTTCATCAACCGCGAGTATTTTCTTGCGGATTTGGATGGAGACACTCGGTTCATCCCCGGTCGCTGCGCAGCGATCATGGTGGGAGAGAGGAAAGTCGGATACTTCGGGGAGATTCATCCCGCGGTACTGGAAAGCTGGGGATGCTCCATGCCTTCCATCGCCTGCGAACTGGATCTCGATCTGTTGCTGGAATAGAGCGTACACGTTTTGTCGAGAGAGGCCGTCCGCCGTCGGGAATTCGTTTTTCGAACGGAAGACGGCCTTTCGTATGGTCTTCCAAGTCGATGTTCCTGTGTTTTTTTCGGTTTTCAGTGGAGGTTTTTCACTGCTTCTGATATTCTGATGATATATCTGCTGTTGAAAAAAAGAGGTGTTGCAGTGACTTCCCACGTACAGAAATCTGGCTCCGATTTATCGTTGAAACGTCAGATATACGATCAGATGCTCGATGAGATATTGCAAGGAACCTACAAACCTGAAGTGCCATTCACAGAGAAAGAGCTTGTGGAAAAGTTCAATGTCAGTAAATCACCGATCCGTGAAGCATTAATCGAACTCTGTACAGAAGGCGTTTTGCGTAGCATTCCTCGGTATGGATATGAAGTGATCAGAATCGCCGACAGGGATATCAAGGAAGCGAAGGAATATCGTATTATTCTGGAATGCGGGAGCCTCGACCAGTATTGGGACATGATCTCCCTTGATGCAATCGATAGAATGCTTGCAACGCAGGAGCCGGGTCCGGGCGAGATTTCGGTGCTTGACCATTGGAACCGCAATAGTCGGTTCCATCTGGATTTGATTTCCTGCTATAACAACGGCTATATGTACCGTGCGCTGGAATCGTGTTTGCGACTGATGACGCGCGCCTATGTCCAGTTTCAATGGGATCGCTGGCGGCAGACGAAGTTCATCGGTACTTCGCGAAAGCATAGGGATGTCTTGAACTGCATCAAAAATGGAGAGAAGACATCCGCATTGGATATCCTGAAACAGGATATCGAAGGATTCGTGGTCGATTGACGGCTACGGTCGCACCGTAGCTCTTTTGGTAAGCCGGAACGAGCGAACCGGTAAGGATGGCCGCCTCTCTTCAACGAATCCTTCGCGATTCTTATTCCATCATGATCCGGATAATTTCCTGATCGGTTCCTTTCATCCCCTGGGCTCCGACCCGTCCGAAACTACGGATTGTCGCTTCGACGTTCTGTTTCACCAGGCCTTCCCCATTTCCAAACGCTTTCCTTTCTTTCGTTCCCATTTCGAAACCAAGGATCGCAGCGTCGAGGGCTGAGGATATCTTCGCCGCACAAGAGGGCTTCGCTCCGTCGCAGACGATTCCGCCGATATTCGCCAAGGTGTCGGTGATGGTTCTCGATATTTCCTCATACCTGCCACCATGGAGGAACGAAATTCCGCAAGCGGCTCCTGTCGCCGCACAGACAGCACCGCAGAATGCGGAAAGACTTCCGATATACCGCTTCTGATGAATCGCGATCAGATTCGCTACAGCCAACGCCTTGAGGAGGTCTTCGTACGATGCCTGCCATTCTTTCGCGAACTCCATGACCGGTAGCGATACGGTGAGGCCCTGGTTCCCGCTTCCTGAATTGATGACGACTGGAAGCGGACAGCCGCTCATTCTTGCATCAGAGCCTGCCGCAGCTTTCGCCCTTGCCCGAATCCGGACATCGGACGAATCGTAGCGTTTGAGCAATATCCGTCCGATGCCGATGCCATAGTCTTTTGACAAACCTTCGCTGGCGATCGCTTCGTTGTATCGAATTTGTCGGTCCAAGACTTCTTTGATGTCCCGGATGTCCACCTGTTCGGCGAATTCTATGATTCCCGTCACGGACAGCATCCGTCGCAGATCTTCCGAAACCGATGGGGCGGCCGACTTTCCCTGGGAAAATATCGTTTGTCCGTTCTTCTCGATCTTCGTGATGTTCGTGTGGCTCCGCTCGATGGTCACTGTCGCCCGTTGTCCGCAATCGACTGCTTCAACTTCGATGAACAGCGCCGGGACATCCTGAACGACCGAACATGAGCAGTAGCCGGCGGCGACAAGCTCTTTCGTCCTTGCGACATCGTCCGAGGAGACTACTCCAAGGACTTCGAGCTGTTTTTCTGAGTCACCGCCGACTACTCCCAACGTAGCGGCTACCTCGATGCCACGTAATCCGCCAGAGTTCGGAACAACTACGCCTTTGACATTCTTGATGATGTTTCCACTACACCTGAGGCTGAGACCCTTCGGCATGGAACCGAGGACTGACCGTGCTTTCGCCGCCGCATAAGCAATCGCGATCGGTTCTGTGCATCCCAGCGCAGGACGCAGTTCGTTTCCCAGAATTTCTAGATATGCATGATATGTCGGTTCTGTCATCGTCTATCTTCCTGTTGAGAGGGCATGGTCGATCGCAAGCAGTGCCTGCGCATAGATTTTCATTCCTTTTTTCATTCGCGGGATATAAACTGATTCATTCGGCTGGTGTGCTCGACCCTGGCCGCTGGGAAAGGGTGGTGCGAGGTCGATCGAGGGCGTACCCATGCCATAGGCGATCGCCGGCTGCATGAGTCGGGCATACGTACCTCCTCCCATGATATATGGAGGATCATCAGTGCCGTGGATTTTGTTCGCGATATCGCATAATCGATTGATCAACGGGGTGATTTCGGTTACCGAAGCCGGCGATAGCGTGAACTCCTCGATAGAGAATCCACCTGTTTCCATGCGTTTTCTGATGGTACGCTCGATGTGTTTTTCATCCGCCGAGATAGGGTATCGTATGTTGAATCGCATCGTCAGTTTCCCGTCATTGAGATCAATGGCCGTCAGAACCGCAGTAAGTTTCCCCGAACGTGCGTCGCTGGTTTCGATATCCAGTCCGGTTCCATAGAAATCCGAAGTGATTTCTCCGATGAACCGTAACAAACTTTCCGCTCTTCCTGTCATGAGCGACTGCGAACAAAGCGCTCGTGCCAGTTGTCCGATCGCATCGATGCCACCTTCCGGGAAAGCTGTGTGTCTTGCTCGTCCTGACGAAATGACGATCACTTCGTTCCTGATTTCGAGAACCGACGCCTCGATTCCCGGGAACTCGTTTAGGAACACCGCCACAGCCATCGGATCCGGTATGTCGGAGATTGTAGCAACGGCAGAAGCGGCGACGCTTGCCTCCGAAGTTCCGGAATTGAACGTTGTGAGGTTCGTATCTCCGGTCAGAGCTGAGGCGGTGAATTTGATGCATCCCTTTTCGCCATAGCAGACTGGAAATCCTGCGTCCGGAACCAACGTGAAATCGGCAAGTGGGCGATGTTCCCGTACATACATCATATCCGGCATGCCGATTTCTTCGGCGCTGCCGACATAGAGCTTGACATCGTTTCGAAGTCTGATTCCCTGGTCCTGCAAGAACGCCAAAGCGAATAGTACTGCGATCGTCGCCCCTTTGTTGTCCGTGGTCCCTCTGCCCGTAAGCCAATCTCCGTTTCTCCAGAGGGTGAACGGGTCACGTTCCCATGCTCCGGTGGCAGGTACTACATCGCCATGGCAGGCTATGCCGATGGCCCTGCATCCTTCGAGCCCCGTATCCGATCCCTCCAAGGTTCCGATCACCACAGTCGTATCCACATTATCCGTCTTCAACCCGAACCGTTGCATCGTGCGTTCCATGAACGCGAGCATATCGGCGCAGGCTTTTCCATACGGGAAACCGTCCTCTCCGGGTTTCGCGATGCTTGGAATCGCCACATAGTCCGCCAAGAGTCCGATATATGCGTTGAAATGTTCGTCAATCCATCGATCCATCGTCCGTTCGTCGATCATGGTCGCTCCTTTGTCCATTAGTACGGACATGTTCAGGTTGAGACCTAAGCCATTCAGTTTCCAGAGAGGCGAGCAGCAGCGGTCCCATCCCTTGCCAGTTGTCTCTGACGATCGGCTCTTTCGTACAGTAGTACAAGAACGTGCCGTCTCGGTACGGCAGATGGTCCTCCGCTTTTCCAAGGCCGGCCCCTCGGCAGATCGATTCCAAATGCAACGTACCATCCTGATCCCTGATGACTTTGTCTCTGAGCAACCCATAGTATGCGGCTCTGCCGGCATCGGTATATCGAATTCGGGATGCTTCGTCCGGACCAGGGATGATGCGCGCCATCTTCAGGAGGAAATAGGCGAACATCGAAGAACAGGAGCTTTCCAGATAGTTGCATGGACGATCCGCCTGATTCATGATCTGCCACCAAAGTCCGGATGGATCCTGCCAACGGGGAAGCGTATCGGCAAGTGCGCGGGCAATGTCCGTCAATAGTTGCCGATGTTCCCGATATTCCGAAAATAGGGAAGGAGATGCGTCACAATCGCCGATTCCCAGGCATTCGATCACATCGACCAGAGCCATGCAATACCAGCCCATCGCACGGCCCCATATGCAAGGTGACTGTCCCGTGTCCTTGTCCGCCCATGGCATGCGGGTGGATTCGTCCCATGCATGGAACAATAATCCCGTGTCAGGGTCGTATACATGCCGATAGAGTAGCGAGAACTGGTGGACGAGATCTTCTATTTCTTCTGTCCGTCGTGCCGAGGGAAGAAATTCCAATGCATATCGGACCTTGAGCCTGGCGTACATGTATAGCCCGTCGAGCCACATCTGGTCCGGGTATCGCCCCTTGTGCCAGTACCCTCCGGATCTGGTTCTTGGTTGCAACTCAAGTTGCCGATAGAACATGTCAAGGGCTGCACGGAACTTTCCGTCGCCGGTTTCCGCATATATTGCAAATAGTGCTTTCCCGGGAGCGCTCATGTCGAGGCTATATGCATCGGTTCCGTAGCCGTCGATCGTCCCATCTTCATGGACGAGCCTGTCGAACTGACGGATTACCCAGTCTTTCCACTGGTCATGTCCAGTGATTTTACCCGCTTGATAGATGCACTCAAGTCCGAGGCCGTCGACATATGTCCATTTGATGCCATCTTCAGTACGGCCATGGATCATGGATGCCGCTAGCTGTTCCGAAACGGTTTTGTACCTGAAATGCGCCGGTTGCATGTCCGAGCCCCTTCTTTGTACTGATGATGCGATTTCCATCCGGCGCCATGCCGGATGGAAAAACGATATTCGAAACTGAACGTCGCCTAGTACAGAAGGCCAAGTTCTGTCGCCGTCTTGATCCCGGCTTCTTCCCAAGCTTTCCCGCCCATTGCGTCGAAGTCTGAGACGAACTTGTTCCAAGCCGCTTCGGTAAGTGGCTTGCTGCCTCTGACGAATTCGATCAAGGTCTGTTCATAGAACCGCTTCAAGTCCGATCCAGGTAGTGGGAGCAGGTCGATTCCCGACTGCTTGATCCATGGCTGCGCCTGCATCTCACGCAACGTGGCGAGCGCACTCATCGTTTTTTTCGAGACCGCGGTCACATAGGTGGGGTAGCGGGAGGCGAGTTCCGCTTCTCCCCAATAAAACGCAAGGCCTTTGAGCTGCAACAACGGTTGTACTTCCGATTTCGTAAAGCCTTTCGAGGGATCGGCGAGACCCGTCACCGTAGGGATTCCGTTCTTATCGAATACGAAATTCACCCCCTCTTCCCCCCATCCGATAGCATAATATCCGTCCTTGCTCATCCACTCGAGCAATTTGGCGATCAGAGGTCCTTTCCCATCCTTCATCGCGCGTTGGGATACGACGATAATCCCATCGTTGACATCCGTATAGACTCCGACGGCGGACTTCCCCTCCGGTCCCACCGGAGGTGCGATTACAATCCATTCTCCATTCGGGAAATTCTTATCGAATGATGAATAATTGCTTTCTGCTGCATAAGATGCGTTCTGCTCACGCATGATGCCGAACTTCCCTTGCTTCCATGCCGCTTTCCAATCATCTTTCTTATAGGCGAGCCAGTTCGGATCCATCACTCCTTCGTCTAGCATCAGCTTGATGTACTGCATCGCCTGGTAGTATTCTGGTTTCCTAACATTGAGCCCCGGATGCGCCTTCGACAGATCCCAGGTGCCGGCTACGCCGAATGATCCGAAGAACGGATCGAGCCGGCGTCCGAGACCTTCTTCATATGCGGTGATCTCGATGAACGTACCATAGCCGTATGTATCGTTCTTCCCATTGCCGTCGGGATCCTGGAACGTGAATGCCTTCATGACTTCCAGATAGTCTTCCAGTGTCACCGGAATATCGAGACCCAGGTTGTCCAGCCAGTCCTTGCGGATGAGGATCCCTTCGTTCTTCTTGATATCTCCGGTGGATGGCGCGAATCCGTAGGAATGTCCGTTCGTCGATGTGTAGGCGATGCTACCGGCCGGATACATCTTCTCTGTCCTGTCAGGCATCAGCGCATACAGGTCGTCGACTGGCGCGAGCAATCCTTGCTTGACTAAGTTCAGCATGACCGGCCTGCGGACCCAGAGCATGTCGGGCAGATTGTTCGCCGCTCCGGCAGTGGTCGCCTTCGTATCCCTGTCGTTCGCATTGGAGGGAAGCGGTGAAAGTTGCAAGTCGATGCCAAGCTCGTCCCTGATCCTGTCGTATACGAACCAGTCCTTCGGCGGAGACCCAGCCTCGACGATCGCCGGATTGTACCAGAACGTGATAGACGTCGGAGCATCGGCCTTCTGCGATGTCTGGCCGGGCTGTTCTCCGCCACCCTGGGCCATCAGCATCAGCGAAGCCGAGCAGAGTAGAATGCACAATACGCTTAGTCTTTTCATAATGTCTCTCCTTGATTCCATTTCTTATCGATTCGTCCTTGTTTTCTTGTGGACGATTGTGCGAATAGTGATCATTGTGTAATCGAAACCAGATCGTGTCCGCATCGCAGTGGTTACTTCGATTTTCGTGCGGCCATGACGGCGGTCCTGATCCTGTCCGGCGATATATCCGTCGGAAGGGTGCAGTCGGCGCCGAGGATGAATTTTTTCCCTTCCATCTTTTTAGTCAGATGATGGACTGCTTCGACCAACGCCTGTTCGGAACCTTCGACGAGTACTCCGCTTCGGTTCGCGAGCCCTCCCATGATCGTCTTGTTTGGGAATATTTCCATCCCCTGTTCCAAACTGATGTCGTTTTCGTAGATTCCCCAGTTCACGATGTCGCAATACGGTGCATAATCCTTGAACCGTAGCATGTCGAGATTTTTCTTGCACATGTGCAACACGACGATCTTTCCCATATCCTTGCATGTCTTCATGATCTGCAGGTCATACGGTTTCACGACGGTCGCGAATTCTTCATCGGAATATAGATGCTTTTCTCCTCCTAACGCCGCGAAGTAGATGCCGTCTGCCCCTGCCTCGATGACTTTCTCGACCATATAGCACTGCGCTTCCGCGATGCGTTTCGTTGCATCGAGATATACCGTTGGATCCTTCCGGTAGTGCGCAAGCTGTATGTTTCTGATTTCGTAGAGATCCTGATATTGCGGGCGCATCGGATGGACAGTAGAGGCGCAGATTCCATGAATAGTGCAAAGACAGGGAGCGTCTTCCTCATAAGAGTCACGGATCCGCTTGACGAAGTCAGCTTGGGCGACGATGAACGGCGAATTCCGAGAAAAGGATGGAATCCGCTTCCAATCTTCCGGTCTTGAAATGCCACTGACGCTTGGCGTCAGATTTTCGTTCATGATTTTGATAATGTCGACATCGGTCTCTGAAAAGAAATCCAAATGCGCTTTGATGCCTTCCTGCCCATGATTTGCATGCGTTGGAAAATGGAGGGAGAAGCTCGATGGAATACCATCCGGTTTTCTTCCCTCCAGAACCGCCATGACACGTTCCCGTTTATTCATGTTTGTTTCCTCTGAGGAGTGGGTTTCCACAGTCTCAATTTATAATATATTATTAATATCTTACAGAAATACTAGCATGGTCTTTCACTGAACACAAGGGAAACTTTCGGCTTTGTGGAAAATCGGAAACAGAGGTGCCGTGTGTGTGAAAGCGGTTTCCGAAATCAGACCGATGTCAGGATCCGTTTGTAGAACTCTACTGCCGGAGGAAGCGCATCGATGCCGATATTCTCATCCAGCCCATGGATGGACTTGAACTGCTGTTCGTTGATCTCCAGTGGTGCGAACCTGATCGCATCCTTGCAGATAGGGGCGAAGAACCGTGCGTCAGTCCCCCCTGTCATGGCGTAAGGGGAAGGAATGACGCCGGGGAAGATATCCCTGACGGTCCTCTCTACCAGCTTGAACGAGTCACTGTGGAAATCGACGACAGGGCAGGGCTCGCTTGCGTTGATCACTTCCACTTCGATATCGTATTTCGCGGCTATCCCTTTCAGAAGGCGATAGGTCTCTTCGGGACCTTGATGATGGATAAATCTGCTGTTGCCCGTAACATATGCTTCCTGCGGCAATACGTTCAATCCATCCGAACCCTTTGCCATCGTGAAGGCCAGCGTAGTGCTGATCAGAGCTCCGGCAAGAGGGTTCGCTTTCGGCAATACGGTGCTGAGCAGCGGGGAAAGGCCTTTCGCATGGCGGAACACGAATCCCATCGGTCCGCTGACCGTAGGACCGAGCCTTCGGAACATCTCTATGGTCGTCGGGTTCATCTTCGCGGTGAACGGATTGTGTTTCTCGATTTCACTCATGAACCGACCCAACCTGACCAGCGGAGTGTTCTTTCCCGGCGCTGATGCATGACCTCCGCCGGAGCGAGCGACGAATCGAAAATTTCCCGTCCCTTTCTCCAGGCAGCCGATCATCGCGAATCGCCCTTTCGCCCCCTTGAGCGGTTCGCTTTTAATCATGCCGCCTTCGTCGAGAAGGAATCGTAGCTCGACGTTTTGGCTTCGCAGGTAATCTACGATCGCAGGGGCACCGGGACCCGATACCTCTTCGGTGCAGGACGATGCTATGTAGAGGTCCGTGGTCGGTTCGTATCCAGCTCCGATCAGTTCTTCGAACGCCTGGAAGATGCAGAACAGCGAACCTTTCGTGTCCACCGTCCCCCGCCCCCAGACCGCACCATCGGCGATATCACCGCTGAACGGGGAATGCCTCCATGTTCCCGTCGCTTCAACGACATCCTGATGGCTCATGAGGAGGATCGGCTTGCCGTCGGGAATCTTGCTCGCCCATTTCAGCAGGAGCGAACCATCGAAATCCTTGACCTCCATGGTTGAGAACACATGGGGGAACAACGATTTCAGGACACTATGGAACGCTTTGAATTTCTCCGGTTGGGAGACATCAGGAATCGATACGGTATCGCATTGTATCATTTTCGAGAGTTTCTTCGCATATGCCGTCGTCTGTCCGTCCTGTTGCATGGGGCTCCTTCCATGGTGTCTGTTCCATGTTTTTCCCGATGCGGATATCGAGCGGCCTTCGGTCGTCCGGCAGCGATGCCATCGGGAGTTTCTTTGAGGATACTTGGACCGCCCGGGAATGTCCATCCTGCATGCAGCCTGCGAATGAACAAAAACGACAGTGTATGGCGAAGAAACGATATGGGAAAGGAAAAAGGAAGGAGCCGCTTTCCGGTCATGACGACCTTTCACGCGGCTCCTGTGATCAGCGGGATGCGTCGACTGATCCGCAGGAACTACAGGTTCCGTTCCTCGGATTCCTTTTTCACCAACGCAGCTACTTCGTCGTCGGTCAGATATGCGGAAGGCGCCGCCTGTACACCGCGATTCCACTGGACCAGGTTGACGAGATAGAAAGTCGCCGCACCGACTGCGCAACCGAATACGACCGGGAGGATACCCAGGAAGAAGCCTCCGCCGGAAAGTATCTGCCAAACGATGACGCCGATCGTGCCGGTAATGATCGAGACCTGCCCGGAGGCTTTTGTCGCTCGCGGGACTATCAGGCCCAGACCATATGCGGCGAACGGTCCGGCGCACCGGATTGCGAACGCGAACGTATTCATCGTGACGATATCGACTCCTCCGAGGGAGATCGCCATGGCGATCAGTGACGCGATCACGTTGCAGGAACGCGTAGCGAAGATGACTTGCTTGTCAGTCAGCGGGTTGTCTTGTCGAAAATATTTGGTAAAGATGTCGTTGATGAACATCGTGGACATACACAGCAGATTTGAATCCGCCGAACTCATCGTGGCCGAGATGATGGCCGCCGACACCAGTCCAGTGATGAAAGTCGGTGCAAAATGCTCCGTGACATCCATCATCGCGGTAGCCCCTGTAATGCCGGGGATCTGATCCTTGACTGCCAGCGCCGCAAGACCGAGCAGCGTGGGGAAGAACGCCATGGCAGCCATCAGTACCCCGGACAAAAGCGCGGCGTTGCGCGCGGTTCTTTCATCTTTCGCGGTTTCGAACCGGCTGATCATTTCCGGACCGGAAAGGAACGTACAGAAGTAATTGAAGATATAGCCGATGATCGTCACCCAGCCGATCTTGGTAATATCGAGCTGAGCTTCCGGCAGTTTCGCGGAGATGGCTTGCCAGCCGCCGCATCCCTTGATGACGAACGGAGTGGCGATCGCCAGGCCTACGAGGATGATGAGAAACTGCACGAGGTCGGAAATCTGATCGGCGATCATGCCCCCCAACGTCGTGTAGAGAATGATGACGATACCTGCGATGATTAGGCACACATTGAGCGGAATTCCCGTCAATGTCGTGATGACGGCGCCCGACGCGGCGATTTGAGAAGATGTCAGGCAGAACAAGGCAAGGATGTTCAGCACCGCCGAGAATGTCGCGCTTGGACGTCCGAACCTTCGTTCGATAACCTCGGGAATCGTGACGGCCATCGTCTTTCTGATTTTCGGCGCAAAATAGGCGAGCGGTATCATCGCGATGGAGGCCGCGAGTACGTACCATACGGCGCTCATCCCCCAGCTTCCGAACGCTTTGTTCGCCAATCCTGTCGTCGATCCTCCGCCGATGTTGTTCGCCGATAGCGAGAACGCGACCATGAACAGCCCCATGCGTCTTCCTGCGATCATATAGTCCTTGCTGTTTTTGATCTTCAGCTTGCCGACGACGAACCCCACGGCGAGCATCCCGAGCAGATAGACTACGACAATCAAGAGAGCTCCGGTATTGATATTCATACAAACACCCCATAATGTGTGAATTTATCGATAGCTTAGCATGAGGTATTCCAGATTTCAAAGCAAAAAAAGCGATTTGTTGCGTGTCGTTGCATATGGAGCTGAAAAACAGCTTACAGTA
>Ga0172378_10000709_pt1 | contig 29712 bp, 28 predicted proteins | sample GrowelOW332metaG_FD_119755 | JGI IMG/M metagenome (GOLD analysis project Ga0172378, IMG submission 119755) | Groundwater microbial communities from an aquifer near a municipal landfill in Southern Ontario, Canada - Pumphouse #3_1 metaG | ecosystem: Environmental > Aquatic > Deep subsurface >...
AGGTCATTTCCTGACATTCTTGGCCCCCCAGGCTCATTCCTGGACAGCCTCTTCAGGTTCCCGTTGCATATGTATATTTATTCATGTCCGCACTCTGTAAGTGCTGTTTTGAAATTGGCTCTTGAAGCTTTGCATACGATTGATCAGGAAGCCGATGCGCTGTGCGGCCTGTCCGATGCCATCTGGGACAATCCCGAACTGTGCTATCAGGAGACGGTTTCTTCCGCATTGCAGCGATCGTTTCTCGAGGAGCGGGGATTCCACGTCGATTCCCCCGCTTTCGGTATTCCTACCGCGTTTACCGCCACGTTCGGGTCTGGAAACCCGAAGATCGGGATCCTGGGAGAATTCGATGCGCTCAGCTGCATGAGCCAGGTCGCCGACGTCGCGGAAGAACGTCCGCTTGAGGAAGGTGCTTCCGGACATGGGTGCGGCCATAATCTGCTTGGAACCGCAGCTGTGGGCGCGGCGCTTGCCGTCAAGCGATATCTCGAAGAGACCGGTGAGAGTGGAACTGTCGTCTATTTCGGATGTCCCGCCGAAGAAAATGGATCGGGCAAGGCGTTCATGGCTAGGGAAGGTGCGTTCTCCGATCTGGATTGTGCGCTAACCTGGCATCCGGGAAGTCTGAACAAGATATATTCGGACAGTTCGCTCGCAAATGTCATGACGCTGTATCATTTCAAGGGGAAGAGCGCTCATGCGGCTGCCGCCCCGGAATGCGGAAGAAGCGCTCTCGATGCTGTCGAGCTGATGAACATCGGGGTGAATTTCCTCCGAGAGCACGTGGTGCAGGAGGCTCGGATGCATTACGCCATCACGAATGCGGGCGGTCTGTCCCCCAATGTGGTCCAGGCGAAAGCCGATGTCCTGTATCTGGTGCGGATTCCAGACGTGGAGCAACTCGGCGAGCTACAGGAGCGGGTGACCAGAATCGCCCAGGGAGCGGCGCTGATGACGGAAACGGAGATGTCGTACGAAACGATCAAGGCGTGCGCCAACTATATCCCGAACCGGGAGCTCTCTTCACAGTTGTATCGGGCGATGCTGGATATTCCGCTTCCTGCATTTTCGGAAGCTGAGAAAGGGTATGCCGCGCGTTTTACCAAGACGTTGCCAGCTAGGCCTCAGGAGCTTGATCATCTGGCTGCGACGGTGGGAGACCGTGCCGTCGCGAAACGGCTCCGTGCCCATGCTGTCGATGCCATATATGACTTCGTCGTGCCGTACGACGAGGATGCTCCGATACGCACGAGCTTCGGATCAACGGATGTCGGCGATGTGAGTTGGCTCTGTCCGACCGCCCAGTTCGTATCTTCGACATGGGCCCCCGGGACACCGGGGCATACATGGCAGGTCGTCGCGCAAGGAAAGGGCCCTGTCGCGCACAAGATGATGCTCTGGGGAGCGAAAGTGATTGCTTTGACAGCGTTACGCGTGATCTCCGATGCTTCGATCCTTCGCAAGGCTCGCGCTGAATTCCATGAGACGATGACCGGCCGGACATATCGCCAGTTGCCGGATGATGTGAAGCCCCGCGCGGTGGCCGATCTGCTGTAGGGGAGTGTGGATGCCATGGGACGAGGCCAGCTCCGGTTCCGCCCGGCTCCGCTATGAGCGGCCTTCGCAACGCTGTCCGACTGTGAAGTCTTCTGGTCTGAACGAATCACCGCCGAGCCATAGATCGATCTGGGTGCCGCTGTCGTTGTTCGCTACCGTAGCGCCCTTGATCTGCCAGCCGATGAGTTTCAGGCGTGCTTCCCATGAGGTATCGTGCCCAGCCAAGGCGCCATAATAATCGGCGAGCTCAGGGCGAATATGCTTTGGATTGAGCGCTGTACGTATCCGATCCAGTTCCTCATCGCTTCGCATGCGGTCGTCCATGAAGCTCAGATGCGCGCCATCCTGCTCCTGATGCAGCGAAATGACGAGCCGCAGGGGATTCTCTTCCAGAAGAAAGTTCGATACTTCTCCGATCAGTCTGTTGAGCAGTTCCTGTCGTTTCATTGTTCGAAATCCTCCTTCGTCCGGTTATTCTGGAACCAGTGCATGACGATGATGACCAGTGTGGCGGTCAAACCTCCTGCGAATCCATTGTTGTACAGATCGAGCCCTCCATGCCACTGGGCGGTCGTCTCGACCAGCAGAAGATGAAGCGCCCCCGCGACCATTCCCGCCTTGATGCCGAAGCGGCCTGCGATGGGCGCCAGCGTCGTGCTGAACAGGGATGCAAGCAATGGACCGGGAGCGGAAAGCTGTTTGCCGAACAGCCATGCGGCCAGACATACGCCCGCGACTATCGGCCATGTGTTGCGCAGCGTTTTTCCGAATGCTCCGAACCCCATCACGGTAAGCATCGCACCGAGAACAGGTCCATTGAATGGCCCTCCGACCAAGACGACGAACAGCCATGCGGCCAGGCCGAGCGCACCCATGTTGATCAGCGGAGACGCGGTATTGGCGATATCGAACATGTCGGTGGGAAGGCGTCCGCTCAGCTTCTGCAACTGAAGGACCTCTTCGACGATGTCTTTCGGCGATTTCTTGCATACAAGGAACCCCGCGCCGATCAGCAGGAAGGAAAGCGCGGGAATGACAGCCTGCAGCAATGGATGGGGGGTCGTGTTCCAGACGAGGCCAAGAGGCCGGGAGGTGCCTGTCGCCTCCAGGAGCGACGAAAGGAACAGACCAAGGAAGCCGCATGCGAAGCCGATGTTGTAGAGGTTGTAGCCCTGGTGGAACTGGAGCAATGCGCTTGCGATCGCCGGCAGGAGCATCCCCACGAGTATTCCGCAGGCGACGCCCAGCGGGATGGCGATCGCCGGGCTGATCGGCATTTCGAACATGACGTAGGTCACCACCGGACCGAGGGCCGTACCGAACAGAGCGACAAGGCTGTATGAACCAAGGCTCTTGCCCACCATACGGGACACGATCCATACCCCTGCGATGATCGGCAGGATGTTGACCGGACTTTTTCCAAAAAAACCGAACCCCCACATGGTGAACACAGCCGCGAGCGTGGGGCCTCCGAGCCGGACATCGGAAAATCGTACGAGCAAGAGACCGATGCATGCCACTGATGCCGCGTTCAGGAATGCTCCTCCGATGCCTGTGACGGTGAAATCGTTGATCAGCCGTGCTCCTGATGTCTGAAGCAAAATGAAATCGGAGAACGTTTTCTGCGGTCCGTCCACGATCAATCCGGCGGCGGCTGTCGCAGCCAGGGCTATGATGACGAGCAGGTAGAGTCGGCATTCCAGTCTGTCGGCCATTGGCTCATCCTTTGTTGCAAGATTATGACCATCCTACAGGCCATGGCAGAAGATTTCAACAAGAATCTTCTATGGGAGCAGGCCGCGCGAAGTGATTCGAAGCGTGGGTGAGCGTCGTTTGGACGGCGATCGGGAAGCGGTTTATTCCCGCAGTTGTCCGTAGGGAGCCGTTTTCTTGTTGACTTGTCTTGCCATACATGCTATGTCTGCTGGGAGAAATGCAAAGGAGCAGTTCCGACCATGTGCCGGGATTGCTCCTTTTTCCGTTTTTTCATACGGCGGGCGGGACGTCGCCGGAAGGGGAGAGAACATGAATGTCGCGCAACTGGTGATCAAGTGTCTGGAAAATGAAGGGGTGCAGTATATGTTCGGGATTCCAGGAGAGGAAATTCTCGATCTCATCGAAGCTCTGAAGGATTCTTCCATACAGTTCGTCACGACGAGACACGAACAGGGCGCCGCGTTCATGGCCGATGTCTATGGGCGGCTGACCGGTCGGGCGGGTGTATGCATCGGAACGCTTGGGCCGGGGGCGACCAACCTGATTACCGGCGTGGCCGACGCGAACTGCGACGGAGCTCCGGTCGTCGCCATCACCGGACAGGTGTCGTCGGACAAGCTGCACATCACCGCCCACCAGTATCTCGATCTGACACGGATCTTCGCCCCGGTGACAAAACGGACCAAGCAGATTCTTGAGCCGGACACCACCGAGGAGGTCGTCCGCCTTGCGTTCAAATACGCCGAAAGCGAAATGCCCGGAGCCGCCCATATCGATATTCCCGTCAACGTTTCCAAGATGGATGTCGACGACCGCGCCAAGCCGCTGCTTCATGGAACGAGCGGACTGCGTGAAATCGCGGAGAAGAAGTCGATCGCCCAGGCATACAGGATCATCAGTTCGGCGAAGAACCCTGTGATCCTTGCCGGCAACGGGGCTGTCCGCAACGGAGCTACCGAGGCGCTCTCCCGATTCGCCCAGACGTTCGGTATCCCCGTCGTCACGACGATGATGGCCAAAGGGGTCGTTCCGTGCGACAACGACATGTTCGTGGCGACGGTTGGTATTCCGCAGAAGGACTTCGGCAATGTGCTGATCGACTATGCCGACGTGGTGATCGCCGTCGGATACGATATCGTTGAATACGATCCTCGCAAGTGGAATGTGACCAACGCATCGAAGATCGTCCATATCGCGGTGCTCCCCGCCGATGTCAACCGATTCTATCAGGCAGCCGTCCAGGTAGTCGGATCGATCGCCGAATCCCTTGAGGCGTTGATGGCGTTCGCCGATGCTCCCACACATGATCCAGGCCATGTCCAGCGTCTGAAGGAGGAGATACGTCAGGATCGGGAACGCTATCGTACCGACGACGCGTTTCCCATCAAGCCGCAGCGGATCCTGATGGACATCCGTTGCGTCATGGGACCGGACGACATCCTACTGTCCGACGTAGGCGCCCACAAGATGTGGATCGCCAGGGAGTATCCGTGCTATCGCCCGAACACCTGCCTCATCTCCAACGGATTCGCCACGATGGGGTTCGCGCTGCCCGGTGCGATCGCCGCCAAGCTCGTCTATCCGGACAAGAAGATACTGGCCGTCACGGGCGACGGCGGGTTCCTGATGAACTGCCAGGAGCTGGAGACCGCCGTTCGGATCCATACCCCGATCGTCGTCCTGATCTTTCATGACGACAGCTACGGACTGATCAAGTGGAAACAGTTGGATCATTTCGGTTCCTCCTGCTATGTCGATTTTTCCAATCCCGATTTCGTCCAGTTCGCACAGAGCTTCGGGTGCAAGGGGTATCGGGTGGAATCGGCGTCGGATCTGATTCCGATGCTCGAGGACGCTTTCCGACAGGACGTGCCGTCGATCATCGACTGTCCCGTGGACTATGGCGAGAACGTCAAGCTCACCGAGCATCTGAAGGATGTATATGAAAGCCATGTCCGTGAATTGTTTCCGCATTGATGGGTCCTAACGATGATTGGAAGGCTCGAACTTTTCTTAGCACGATATATGCATTGTATTTGCATATTTTTCACATTTTTATTCGGAATGCTGCATATTGAAATTGACAGAATGGAAAACACCCAATAGATTGGTAGCTACTGTCGAGGGGTGATCAATGGAACACGATGTGCAGCAGCCTGTTTCGGCCGAGGAGCTGAAAGCTCAGCAACTGCTGGAGGAGAAGGAGCCGGATACCAAGCTCAGGACCTACAAAGGACCGCTTGGTCATATCATCACCGTGATGTTTCTTGTCTGGTCGGCGTACCAGATCTATGCGAATACGTTCGGTGTCGTGGATGCGATGACGTTGCGGACATGGCATCTGCTGTTTCTGCTTGTGTTCACGTTCCTGCTGTTCCCGACCTATGCGAAGGAGAAGCGGGAGCGGATCGTCCCCCCTGTCTGGGATATCGTGCTGCTTGCGGTTACGTTGTTCGCGTTCGGCTATATCTTGAAAAACTATACGGTCATCGCCAAGCGGGGAGGGTATTCGCTGACGGCCGATCTGATCGTCGCCGGCATCGCCCTCGTGTTGATTTTCGAAGGAGCCCGCCGCGCTTGCAGGAATCTTGCGGTTCTCGGATTGGTATTCCTGCTGTACAACTTCCTGGGAAGATTCCTTCCCGGCGATCTGGGGCATGTCGGGTTCAGTCTCAAACGGGTTCTCAATCATATGATCTGGGGGAGCCAGGGGATCTTCGGTGTCGGAATCGGCGTGAGCGCGACCTATATCTTCCTGTTTGTCCTGTTCGGCGCATATTTGAAATACAGCGGGTTCAGCCAGTTCATCAATGATATCGCCCTGACGCTGGTCGGGCGGACCGCCGGCGGGCCAGCCAAGGTCGCCGTCCTTGCCAGCGCGTTGCTTGGCATGATCAACGGTTCGGCGATAGCGAACGTCGCAACGACAGGGACCATCACGATCCCGATGATGAAGAAGACGGGGTACAGGAAGGAATTCGCCGCGGCGGTGGAGGCCGTCGCATCGACCGGAGGACAGTTCGCTCCTCCGATCATGGGTGCGGTGGGGTTCGTCATGGCCGAGTTCATGGGAGTCAGCTATACCGCCGTCCTGCTGGCGGCTGCCATTCCTGCGTTCCTCTATTATCTGACGCTTCTGTTCGCAGTCCACTTCGAAGCCAAGCGGCTCGGGCTCTCCGGCTTAAGCGCCGAAAACATCCCGAATGCCATGGTGGTGCTGAAAAAGCAGGGGCATCTGCTCATCCCCCTCGTCGTACTGATCGCCCTGCTGTCCTTCGGCTTTACGCCGCTGTTCGCCGCTGTCGTCTCGATTTTCGCCACGGTCTTCGCCTCTTGGCTACGCAAGGAGACGCGCATGACGTGGTCGGTCATCGTCCAGGCAACGGTGGAAGGGGCGCGTTCCGCCATTTCCGTCGGAATGAGCTGCGCGATCATCGGTGTGATCATCGGGACTGTCTCGTTGACCGGGCTTGGGTTGAGTTTCGGCTATCTGATCTTGAAGATCGTCGGGGACGGACAGCTGTATCTCGGCGGGCTGATGGTCATGCTGATGAGCACGATTCTCGGCATGGGGGTTCCCGGGGTAGCCGCCTATGTGATCGTCGCTACGGTATCCGTTCCGGTACTGATCCAGACGGGGGCGATTCCAATGGCCGCGCATATGTTCTGTCTGATATATGCCTGTCTGTCCAACATTACTCCTCCGGTCGCGATGAGCAGCTATGTGGCGAGCGGGATAGCGGGGTCGGACCAGACCAAGACGAGCTTGATCGCCGTAAAGCTCGGTTTGACCGGGTTCATCCTCCCGTTCTTCTTTCTCGACAATCCTGTGCTGCTTCTCGGATCCGTGCCGGGCACTCCCGTCCTCGTGACGATCCGGGCGATCACTACGTCGTCGATCGGAGTCATCGCTTTATCCGCCGGTTTGCAGGGATATCTGTTCTCAAGACTCTCCATCATCCAGCGGATATTGCTGGTCGCTTCCGGCTTGCTGTTCATCGAGACCAGACTAGTCACCGATCTCATCGCCGTGGCTCTCTTCGCTATCGTCATTGCAATCCAATATTCACAGAAAAAAGCACTGGAAAAGGAGCGTATCGTATGAAGAAAAGATTGTTGTCAGTCCTGTCCCTCCTGTTGTTGATTCCGGCGATGGTGTTTGCCGGCGGGGCGCAGGAATCGGAACGGAAGACCGTCATCAACTTTCCGACCGCCGCTACGACCGGAGCGGTATATCCGCTGGGTTCGGCGATCAGCAATATGTGGAACAATGAGATCCCGAATATCCGCGTGAGTGCGCAAGCAAGTGCCGGCGGAATCGCCAACCTCAACATGATCGCCGACGGCGAAGCGCAACTCGGGGTAGCGGTCACGTCGATCATGTATGAATCGTACAACGGTATCGGGTCGTTCGAAGGGCGGCCGAATCCGAACCTTCGTGTCATGATCGGGCTCTATTCCAATCCGAACCAGGTAGTGGTGACGAAGAACAGCGGCATCGATTCCCTTTCCGATCTTGCCGGCAGGCGTTTCGCTTCCGGGGCTCCGGGATCCACCACCGAGGTGGAGACCGGTATCCATCTCAAGGCGAGCGGCGTCGACTATCCTGATGCGTTGAAGGTCCAGTACGTGGGATTCACCGAGGCTATCGACCTGATGCGCAACAAACAGATCGACGGGGCTTGGATCATGGCAGGCATTCCGAATGCCGCGGTGACCGAAATGCTGTCCACCGCCGGCGGAAAGTTGCTGAGCATCGACGGTGCGCTCATCGAGAAGCTCCAGGCCGGGTATCCTTGGTACGGCGCCTATACGATTCCCGCCGGTACCTATCCCGGGCAGGACGCGGATGTCCTCACTTCCGCGATCAAGATCACCATCTGTACCGACGCACGGGTGGATGCCGATGCGGTCTACGCCATGACCAAGGCGTTCTGGGAGCATTTCGACGAACTGAAGGCTACGCAGGCTCCTTTGAAGCAGGTGGACCCGAAGGAGGCTGTCAAGGATTTGGCGGGACTGCCCATCCACGAAGGCGCGGCCAGATACTACCGGGAGGTCGGGCTTCTCTAGCTTTCGTCGCGTTCCCTTGCCCCTCACCACGGATTTTGGTACATTCCTCCTTGTACGCCGTCACAAGCCATGTCGGGGTGTGGCGTCGTAGCGACGAAGAGGAGGGTTCCATGGGAAAGTACTTGTCGGATATCGAGATCGCACAGTCGGCGCAGATGAGAAACATCGCCGACGTCGCTTCCTCCATCGGAATTTCGCAAATCATTCCGTATGGAGCATACAAGGCGAAGATCGACGTCAGGAAACTGGCCGAGAAAAAAGCGGACGGCAAGCTGATCCTTGTCACTGCGATCAATCCGACTCCCGCAGGTGAAGGCAAGACGACTACGGCGATCGGTCTGGCCGATGGTCTCAACCGACTGGGGCGCAAGACGGTGCTCGCATTGCGGGAACCATCGCTGGGGCCGGTGTTCGGCGTCAAAGGGGGCGCCGCTGGCGGCGGGTATGCCCAGGTAGTGCCGATGGAGGATATCAACCTCCATTTTACCGGTGATTTCCATGCCATTACTTCGGCGAACAACTTGCTTGCGGCCATGCTAGACAACCACATCTTCCAAGGCAACGAACTTGGAATCGATATTGACAAGATCACATGGAAGCGGGCGATGGACATGAACGATCGCCAGTTGCGGCATATCACCGATGGTCTCGGCGGAAAGTCCAGCGGGGTTCCCCGCGACGATGGTTTCGAAATTACGGCTGCTTCAGAGGTCATGGCAGTGCTGTGCCTTGCCCGCGACGCTGAAGATCTGAAAGCGCGGCTGGGACGGATCATCGTCGGCTATACGCACGACGACAAACCGGTGACCGCCGCGGATCTGAAGGCCCACGGGGCGATGGCGGCATTGCTCAAGGACGCTATCATGCCCAATCTTGTGCAGACGCTCGAGCACAACCCAGCCTTGATCCATGGAGGTCCGTTCGCCAACATCGCGCATGGTGCCAACAGTGTCATCGCTACCCGTACGGCGCTCCGGCTTGGAGAATTCGCCGTGACCGAGGCCGGCTTTGGTGCGGATCTCGGCGCGGAGAAATTCATCGATATCGCCTGTCGTGAACTGGACCGCCTGCCCGATGCTGTGGTCATCGTCGCGACGGTCCGGGCGTTGAAAATGCACGGCGGCAAGGCTCAGGAAACCGTGGGTGAGAAGGATCTTGCTGCTTTGGAGAACGGTCTTCCCAATCTGGCGAAGCATATCGAGAATGTTACCCAAGTATTCGGGCTTCCCGCCGTGGTCGCTATCAACCATTTCCCGACGGACGATCCCGAGGAACTTGCCATGATCCGTTCGTATTGCGATCATGTCGGTGTTCCCGCAGTGTTGAGCGAAGTCTGGGGCAAAGGAGGCGAAGGTGCGCTGGATTTAGCTTCCGAGGTGGTCCGTCTGAGCGACCATGAGATGCGTCCGTATGCGCCGCTGTACGATCCGGAGGCTTCTATCGCGGACAAGATCGGGACGATCGTGACTCGCGTCTACGGGGGCGATGGCGTCGATTTCTCCCCTGAGGCGCAGGCAAGCATCAAGCGCTTGGAACGTCTGGGACTGGATAAGGTTCCCGTCTGCATCGCAAAGACGCAATACTCGCTTTCCGATGATCCGAAAAAACTCGCTCGTCCCGAAGGCTTTACCGTGAAGGTTCGCGATGTCAAGCTTTCCGCCGGCGCAGGGTTCGCCGTCGTGCTGAGCGGAAAGATCATGACCATGCCGGGGCTTCCGAAGGTTCCTGCAGCCGAAAACATGGATATGGCGTCCGACGGTACGCTCAGCGGCATTTTCTAGGGGAGTACTCGCAGGCCTTCACGTGCATTGAAAAAAACTTGACAGCGGGAAATTCTGGATGCATGATTCTTTTTACCACGTTTTCTTCTGTTAATTTTTGGATCAAGCGTGAGTTACAAGAGTTATGAGCGGCTTCGCGCACTGAACGTAGTTTGTCGCTGTACTGTATGGACCCCATTGCGTTTTGCTCCTGGGTGCAGGGAAGATGCATGGGGCTTTTTATGTACACAGCGGATACGGCATGCCCCTCTTGAACCGTTCCCCTTCTTCCTGAAAGGTTTCCCGATCCATAGCTGTGGTAGCAGATGCACTTCCCGCGAGGCGGACAAAGACTTCATCCTATGGAAAGACTGCAGAGGCGGGAGATGGCATCATCGCAATCCATCAGGGTAGCAAGCTCTTCTTTCCGGATTTTCTACAGATCTCGGTTTTTTTTGACAATGGCGAATTGTTTGCAACAAAAATACAACAATATCCATATTGATATTGACATTCTGCGGCATGAAGTGGATTAATGCCGGCAGAGGTGTTGCAAATGAAGAAGACTGTTGTGCTTTTTAGTTCGTTGTTGATCATCGTTTCCACATTGGTTGCCCAACCGATGTCCGAGGTTCAGTCGAAGACGGAAGTCAAAGTACTGATCCTTCCGAAATTCGAAGTCGGCGAAATGTCCGGCGATTTCCCCGGAGAGGCTCAGTATTATTTCGATGCCTACGTGAAGAATGGCGAAGTCTACGACATCGATGGCGGTTTCCAGGGGAACAAGCTGTATGTCAAGGACGGCGTGGCGTTGTATGTGACCGGCATGGGGAAGGTCAATACCGCGGTTTCCTTGCAGGCCGTCTTGTCCGACGATCGATTCGATTTCTCAGATTGCTACGTGATGAGTACCGGTTGCGCAGGTTCGGCGAAGGACTATGGCGTGATGGGGGATGTCTTCGTCATCACCGCCACAGTGGATTACGACCTCGGGCATCACGCCGATATCCGCGATCTTCCCGAAGGATACGAGACCACATGGTTCCATGACGAAGGTTATGACAGCTCTTCCTATAAGATTCTCGACCAGGAACTGGCTGGCAAAGTCTACGACCTGGTCAAGGACGTGAAGATCGAGACAACGCCGAAGACGAAGGCGTTCATGTCCGCTGCGTTCGACGGCGCCGAATGGGCCACGCGGGATCCGAAAGTGCTTCGCGGTACCACGGTCAGCGGCGACAACTACTGGAAAGGAGTCTACGACCATGCCAACGCCTTGCTGATGGTGGAGACCTATGGATGCCCGGATCCGTATGCCCTCACCGAGATGGAGGATGTCGCGCTTGGCGTCGTTCTTGACCGGTACGGCATGCTCGACCGATACATCATCATCCGCGATTCCGTGAACATGGATGTATTCATGAACGGAGCGACCGCTGCGAGTCTGTGGGATCCAGAGTTCGATTCCAGCCTCGCCAGCGAAGACAGCGTCGAGGCCGCTGATATCTTCATGACTGCGATGGAAAACAACTACAAGGTGGGGGCTGTCGTTGTGGATGCCATTCTCAACGATACCCTCTAGCATCCATCCGGATACACATGACGCACGATCGCGCCAAGGCCGTCGGGATACGTACCGGCGGCCTTCGTGTCTTCCTGTACCGAGGAAGGGCGGAGCCTGTATCCTCGGTTCTCCGAAAACCGTTTCCTCACAGGACTGCCGAATATCCAATAGCGTAGGGGATCTTCAGCCGACTTCCGCATGAGCTTCGGTTTGGTTATGTCTGCCCGGATGCTACCGTGTCGTCTGTTCGCGGCTATGCTGCAGGTGGATGCCGATATACGAAAATCCGAATCGTTCCATATGATCTTGCGCACCTTGTTTCCGCTATGCAGGCAGGAGTGATGAACGGCGCTCCATCAGCACTGTGTTTCGCCAAACTCCGTAGCGGTCCCTCCCGATCTTCTCCCGGAATCCCACTATACGGAATCCGCAGGCCTCATGGAGCCGTATGCTTGCGAGATTGTTTTCCATGATCTGTGATTGCAGCGTCCAGAAGCCGTTTTGTTCCGAATCGGCTATCAGCGAAATGAACAGCCGCTTGCCAAGCCCCTTTCCTCTGAAAGATTGCTCCATGTATAGGCTCACTTCTGCCACACCCGAATAGGCGTCCCGGCTTGAGAATGGCGAGAGCGCGGCCCACCCTGCGATCTCGTCGTCGGAAAGGATGACCAGTCGGCATTGCGCCAGATAGAACCCGTTCCAATGGTCATGCGAAGGGCATTCCAGCTGGAACGTGGCAAGGTTCGTATCCATGCCTTGCTGATATATTTTCGCTACGGCGGGCCAGTCGGACTGTTCCATGGTACGTATGATGATTCCCATAGTATGGAATGTATCAATACGAGCACTGCGTATGCAAGAGAACCGCCCGATCTGTTAGTGAGTTTGTCACCGATTCGATACTGTGCATCCGATACAATCGTCCTATCTTTTCATGAGGAGATGATAAACGATGGCTTTCGGATTTTGGAAGAAAGAAGAACCGGCCGACAACACCGGGAAGCTTCTGACAGTCAACAAGGTGCGGTGTCCGCAGAATCATCCGTGTCCGTCTGTGCGGGTGTGTCCGGTGGGTGCGTTGAAGCAGGTGGGATTCGGGGCGCCGACCGTCGACCAATCGAAGTGCATCCATTGCGGTAAATGCGTCAAGTACTGTCCGATGCGGGCGATCGCCTTCAAGTAGCGATTGATGATTTCATGACTGCGACACCGGCCGACGGATCTTCGTCGACCGGTTTTTCTTCTCGATGTAGAACTCTGGCGTTGTTTTCCAGACCTGTCCTCTCCGGGGTCTGCCTCTCATCCAGTACCGCATTCCTCCGATGGCGGTAGCCGCCCTCTCCAGCATCCACGGAGAGAGCGCCAGCCAGGACGTCCCCATTCCGCTTCTCCGAATTTTCACTGCCGCTTGAGTATTTCCCGGTCTTTTCTTCGATGCGAACCGACCATTCGGGCACCGAGTGACGGTGGAGAGGGAAAAAAATCCAGTTTATTATTGACATATGCCGATAACAGGATGTATATTGATTATGTAAATGGCATATGCCATTAATAAACTATCAAGGAGGCTGATATGCCGAATAGAGATGGAACAGGGCCGCTTCAGGCGGCAGTAGGGTTCGGACGAGGATTCGGACAGAGTCGTGGCAACGGTTATGCGAACCGTTCTGGAAACGGATCCGGACGCCATGGGGCAGGCTGCAGGCGCAGGGGGTGCGGCTACTGCGCGGGCTTCGGACTTGGATCGTACCGATATGGTGCTCAAACAGACAAGGAGACGCTGACGCTGGCGAAGAACGCCTTGGAACAGCGGCTGTCGATCATCGAGAGCAGATTGCAAAATCAAGGATGACGATCTGTGGCGACCGCATGAGCCGCATTCTGGAAAGGGGAGGGAATTGATATGCCGCGGCCTAAGAAATGCCGGAGAGTCTGTCGTCTGCCCCTGATCACTGAGTTCGTTCCGAAGGCCGATGGCCGGACGGACGGCGGACTCGTCGTCATGACCGTCGATGAATATGAAACGATCCGGTTGATCGACGGGGAAGGTTTTTCGCAGGAAGACTGCGGACTGTACATGGATATCGCTCGAACGACCGTGCAGATGATCTATGACGGCGCCAGAAAGAAAATCGCCCGGGCGCTGGTAGACGGAGCGGTTCTGAGGATCGAGGGCGGCACGTATCAGCTGTGCGAAAGGGCGGGGACGCCTGGCGGATGCCAGGGGTGTCGCGGGCGACGATACGCCGCCCGTCGTGGATGGATGGAGCGCAATTGATGCGCGGAGAAGGAGAAACTGGAATGACCATTGCGATACCTGTCGATGAAGGCGGGAAAACGGTATGCGTCTCGTTTGGAAGAGCTCCCTATTTTCTCTTCCATGACGATGGTACGGGAAACACGAGGGTGCTCGCCAATCCAGCGGCAGACTCTCCGGGGGGTGCTGGAGTCAAGGCCGCCCAGTTCGTTGCGGACGCTGGAGCCGATTCGTTGATCGCTTTCCGATGCGGTCAGAACGCTGCCCAGGTGTTTTCGGCATCGAATGTCGCCATCTATCGGGCCGAGGGAGTCTCGGCAGAGGAAAATCTGAAAGCGTTGGAAGCCGGCCGACTCCCGGTCCTTGCTACATTCCATGCCGGATTTCATGGAGCCGTATGAAAATCTCGGTTGTAAGCGGTAAAGGGGGGACGGGCAAGACTTTCGTCGCGGTGAACCTGGCCGTGACGGCCCAGGACGCCGTATACATGGACTGCGACGTCGAGGAACCGAACGGTAGGTTGTTTCTCAAGCCGAACGTGACGAGGGAACTGCCCGTCCATATTCTTGTGCCGCACATCGACTCAGTTCGCTGTACCGGTTGCAGGAAATGCGTCTCATTCTGCCGATTCAATGCTTTGGCTATGGTCAAGGGCAAGCCGATTCTCTTTCCCGAAATCTGTCACTCCTGCGGAGGGTGTTCGCTTGTCTGCCCTGTCGGCGCTATCTCCGAAAGGCCGTTGCAAGTCGGCGCCGTCCAACTGGGATATGTCGGATCTGGAAAGGAAACTCGCCCATCCCTGCGCATCGTCACGGGAGTTCTGAGCATCGGGAAAGTCTCCGCCGTTCCCGTCGTCAAAGCGACGCTGGACGCCGGCGCTGCGCTGTCGTACGACGATGCACAGGCCGATGTCGCTTCACAGATGGTGTCGGTCATCGACTGCCCTCCGGGAAGCGGATGTTCCGTTCTGGAAAGCGTCGCGGGTTCCGATTTCTGTCTGATGGTGGTCGAGCCTACCGCGTTCGGATTCCATAATTTCAGGATGATAGAACAAATTCCGAAACAGCTGGGCATTCCGTGCGCCGTAGTGATCAACAAAGACGGTGAACCGTATGCCCCGCTGGAAGCATACTGCGCCGAGCACAGCGTGCCGATCCTGGCAAGGATCCCATATCGGGAGGATCTGACGGAGATACTGTCTGAGGGAACCTTGGCTGTGAAAGCCGATCGGGAACTCGCCCGACTGTTCGAGCAACTGCTCCGTGCGATCGTCGATGGAGGGGAGGCATGAAGAAACTCCTGGTCCTGAGCGGCAAAGGCGGAACCGGCAAGACGACGGTCGCCGCCGCATTCATAGATTTCTCCCATGCCCGGGCGTTCGCCGATTGCGATGTGGATGCTCCGAATCTGCATCTGGTGCAGTCTGTCGACGGACCTGTCGAGCGGTCCGATTTCTCCGGTTCGCAGAAAGCGCGAGTCGACTCGCACCTTTGCGTCGGGTGCGGGCGATGCGTCGTCCATTGTCGTTTCGACGCCATCCATCTGGTAGGAACGAAAGCCTCGGTCAAGGAGTTCGCCTGCGAAGGATGCGGAGTTTGCGTCGAAGTCTGTCCCGCCCAGGCGGTTTCTCTGGCCGAGGATGTCTCAGGAACTACGACGCTCTATCGCGGCGGAAGGATTTTTTCAACTGCGGAACTGAAGATGGGCCGTGGAAATTCGGGCAAACTGGTTTCCACCGTCAAACGGACGCTGGTCGACACGGTCAAACGTGCCGGAGAGTCGTCTGTCCCGCTATGCGTCATCGATGGATCGCCGGGAATCGGTTGCCCGGTCATTGCTTCGATGAGCGGCGTCGATCTCGTTCTGGTCGTGGCGGAACCATCCCTGTCCGGACTTTCTGATCTCAGGCGCTTGTTCGATACCGCCACGATGTTCGGGACGAAGATGGCCGTCTGCATCAACAAGTTCGATATATCGGACGGTTTGACCGGTTCTATCGAACATTTCTGCGAGGAACACGACGTGCCGTTCGTCGGAAAGATTCCCTATGACCGTCATGCGGTGGCTGCGGTCAATGCAGGGGTGAGTCTCGCTTATGCGGACTGTCCGGCATCCAAGGCGTTGCGCACCATATATGATCGTACGATGCTCCTGCTTTAGGGGAAAACGATATACAGCTTCCTCGTCCAATGGAATATGGACGATGGAACGTGAGGAGGACTTACAATGAGTGAAGATTGCTCGCACAGCTGCGAAAGCTGCGACAAGGATTGCGAAGACCGCACTGCGGAAAGCCTGCTTGTGCAGCCGCATGTCGGAAGCAGAATCGGGAAGGTGATCGGAGTGGTCAGCGGGAAGGGCGGGGTCGGGAAAAGCCTGATCACTTCGCTGCTTGCCGTCATGACTCGCCGTGCCGGGTATCGGGTGGCGGTCATGGACGCCGATATCACCGGACCCTCGATCCCTCGTGCGTTCGGGTTGCATGAACGGGCTTCCGGAGTCGAAGGGGGGATCTTTCCCGTCGAATCGAAGACCGGCATAGAGATCATGTCGCTGAACCTGCTTGTGGACCATGAGACCGATCCCGTGGTCTGGCGGGGACCATTGATCGCCGGCATGGTCAAGCAGTTCTGGACCGATGTCATCTGGGGTGATGTGGACTATATGTTCATCGATATGCCGCCCGGAACCGGGGACGTGCCGCTGACCGTATTCCAGTCGATCCCAGTGGACGGAGTGGTCATCGTCGCCTCTCCGCAGGAATTGGTGGGCATGATCGTCGAAAAAGCCGTGAACATGGCGTCGATGATGCACATCCCCGTGCTGGGGCTGGTGGAGAACATGAGCTATGTGGTCTGTTCCGACTGCGGAAAGAAGAACTATGTGTTCGGCGAAAGCCATGCCGACGAAATCGCGTCCAAACATGGAATCGCGACCGTTGCGAAGCTGCCGATCGATCCTGGTCTTGCTTCGGCTTGCGATTCCGGTACGATTGAAACGTTCGATGGAAACTGGCTCGATGGACTGTTGAAATCCATCGTTAAATAACATAATCGGTACTATACTGTAAGGAGAGCCTAGCTATGAATATTGCGGTAGCGTGTGCAGGGAATCAGGTGAGCGGCCATTTCGGCCACTGCGAGAATTTCATGATCTTCAAGGAGGAGAAAGGCGTCGTCGTTTCGAAGGAGAACGTCCCGAATCCCGGTCATAAGCCCGGCTTCCTGCCGAATTTCCTTGCCGATCGGGGCGTTGAGGTCATCATCGCCGGTGGCATGGGAGGTGGGGCCGTGGATATTTTCAACGAACGGAACATCGAAGTCATCCTCGGGGCATCGGGAGATGCTGAGTCCGCGGTGAATGCGTATTTGGCGGGGACGTTGAAATCGACCGGTTCCATCTGTCATGAGCACGAACATGAACATGCATAGGAGGGTCCATGAGAAAAATCGTATGTTCCGTCTGTGGCTACGTCTATGATGAATCGAAAGGGGTTCCTGAAGCCGGCGCCGCTTCGGGAACCAAGTGGGAGGATCTTCCCGCCGACTGGGTATGTCCGATGTGCGGGGCAACGAAGGATGAGTTCACGGAACAGGTCCCGGATTCGAAGCGCCGGGTGGCGAAGGATTCGCCACCTGACCGAAGTGAATCCGAGACCGATATGCAGGAGCTTTCCCCTTTGGAGATGAGCGTGCTGTGCTCGAACCTCGCAAGGGGGTGCGAAAAACAGTACAGAGGAGGGGAGGCTTCGTTGTTCACCCGGCTTGCGGATTACTTCAAGTCCGGTTCCGCTCCCTCCGAAAATCCTCGGTTCGCGGATCTGATGGATTTGATCGGCAAGGATCTGGAGAAGGGGATGCCCGTGGCCAAGGCAGTCGCCGGGGATGTGAAAGATCGCGGCGCATTGCGGGCGTTGGTCTGGAGCGAAAAAGTGACGCGGATACTCAAATCCTTGCTTTCCCGCTACGAAAAGGAAGGAAATGCCATGTTTGAACATACCGGCGTATATGTCTGCACCATCTGCGGCTTCGTCTATGTCGGAGACAATCCTCCCGCACTCTGTCCGGTATGCAAGGTTCCGAATTGGAAATTCGAGAAAATAGAAGGGAGGGTATCGTGATGGCCGACATGTATGCGGTACGGAACATCCGTCTTTGCACGAAAGATTGCCTGTGTCTCTATGTCTGTCCGACCGGGGCGACCGATACGGAAAATAGCGTCATCGATGTCGGGAAATGCACCGGATGCGGGGTGTGCGCCGATTCCTGCCCGTCAGGGGCCATCTCCATGGTTCCCAAGACGCTTCCCGCCCAGCAGAAGCATTCCGAGCAAGTCATCAAAGCTATGGATGTCCTTTTGCGCTCCAAGGTAGAGCAGGAACGGATTTCCGCGGGGCTTGAGGGAAAGCTCGCCGCGGCGATCGAACGTTCGAACAGGATCATGGCCGAGGATCTGATCCGTGAGGCCGGGTACATGCTTCCCCAGAGTGCGAACGCTCATGACTTTCTGCGAGGATTGTTGGATCGGGAGACCGACGACGACTTCCCTCGCGACGCGGTGGAGCGGTTGCTCGCCCTGCTTGAAGAGAATGATCGACCGTAGGGCGCTTTGATTCCGTTCAGTCCTGAACCGATTGTGGGTCTTGCTGCCGCGATTGCCAGATGCTGTTTCTCCCTGATACGTTCCGCCGTCTCAGATGCATCTTGTTGGGGCTTTCGCGGCAGCTTCCATTGTCTTCAGTCGATGTCGTTCCTGACTACTTTTCCGTCCATGTCCGGGCGATCCGCCATCAAGGGTTTGATCCGCTTGCGATATTCCCAGCGGAAGAAGAAGATCGTCATGAGCAACGAGAAGGCTTCTGCGATGACGAACGCATACCATACCCCGTCCAGCCCCACGATCCTGCCTAGCGCCCATGCGCTTGGCAGAATGAAGACAATCTGTCGGGTAATCGAGGTGATCATGCTGAATATACCGTCGCCGGTTGCCTGGAACGTAGCGCCGAGCACGATTGAAATCCCCGCGCTGATGAAGCAAAGGCTGATCGCAGGCAATGCGACGCTACCGATCCTGAGCATCTCGTCAGAAGCGTTGAACATCTTCAGCAACGTTTCGGGAAACAACTGGAAGATCGCGGTTCCGATCGCCATGATCGTTATGGAGATGACCATGCCTACCTTGAGCGTCTTGATCATCCTCTGCGGCTTTTGCGCTCCGTAGTTGTAGCCGAGGATCGGGATCATGCCGCTGTTCAAGCCGAAAATCGGCATGAAGATGAATGACTGGAGCTTGAAGTAGACGCCGAAGACGGCTGTCGCAGTGGTCGAGAATGTGATCAGAATCTTATTCAGGTAGACGGTCATGACGGTCCCGATCGATTGCATGATGATCGCCGGCAGTCCGACTTGATAGATCTCCTTGACCGTCTGCTTCTCCAGCCTGCATTTCCGCAGCTTGACGTGTACTTCCGTGTTCTTCCTGACGAAGTGGATCGCCAGCCCCATCGATACGAACTGTCCGATGACCGTGGCGATCGCCGCCCCGGTCACTCCCATGGCTGGCAGACCGAGCAATCCGAAGATGAAGAGCGGGTCTAGGATGATGTTCGTCACTGCACCGGATATCTGGACGATCATCGGGCGTACGGTATCGCCCGTAGCCTGCATGATACGTTCGCATGTGATGTCGACGAATATCCCGAACGAGAATATCATGCAGATCGATGTATAGCGGGTGCACATCGCCACTAGTTCCGGATCGTCGGTGAACATCTTGAAGAATGGATCGACGACCGTCAGTCCGAGGACGGCGAAGACCGCCCAACTGAGGATCGACAGGATCAGGCCGTTTCCCGCGGCGTTGTTCGCATCCTCGTACCGTTTCTCCCCGAGCCGCCGGGAAAGGAGGGAGTTGACACCGACGCTGGTGCCTACGGCGACTGCGATCATCAGGTTCTGCACGGGGAATGCCAGCGAGACGGCTGTCAGTGCCTTTTCGCTCACTTGCGCGACGAAGACGCTGTCCACGATGTTGTAGAGCGCTTGAATCAGCATGGAAAGCATGATCGGCAATGACATGCCGACCAGCAACCGACCGACGGGCATGACACCCATCTTGTTTTCCGCACGTTGTTCCATGTTTCTGGATTTCCTTATCGTTTTCCGTATCCGGATGCGAAGAGCCGCAGAGGATGACGGAAGGAAGAGACAGCCACCGGCCATCGGCCGATCCGTACCCCGTCGCCATCCGGCGTTCTTTGAATCGGCACTCCAGTATGTATCACAGGAAAAAATTAATGTAAAGGAGTGGCTGGCTATTTCGGAGGAAGTCCTTCGTTCGCTTCTCGACGCGCCGTTATGAACCGATCTCAGTGTTGCGTCTATAATCGGCTAGGTCCGCTTCAATTCGTTTATCGTCGACACGTGCGAGCAGAATCCCGCCCGCCGCAAACAGAAACACCAGACTGATGATGCCCAGTCTGTTGCTGCCGGTCAAGACGGTGACCACGCCCACGAGCAGGGGACCGACGATTGCCGCGAATTTGCCGAGCATGTTGAAAAAGCCGAAGAACTGGGCCGACTGCTCTTGCGGAATCAGTCGAGTATAGTAGCTTCGGCTCAAAGCCTGGATTCCCCCTTGGAACAGTCCTATCAGACATGCCAGCAGATAAAAATGTATCGGCCTGTTCATGAAGAATCCGAGAACGGCGATTGCGGCATAGGCGATGATCGCGACCATCAGCGCTCGCTTGACTCCTATCTTGTGCCCGAACCAGTTGTATGTTAGCGCGGCGGGGAAGGCGACGAACTGCGTGATCAGCAATGCGACGATCAGGGATTCGCTGGGAAATCCCAGCGCCGTTCCGTAGTCGACGGCCATCCGGACGATCGTATCGACTCCATCGATGTAGCACCAGTATGCGAACAGGAACATTCCGGTCACTTTCAATGTCTTGACCGCCTTGAGCGTTCTTGCTATCTGTGAGAATCCCTGCCTGATCGCTGTTCGCACCCCATAGCGTTTTTCTCCTTTCGGTTCTTTGACGAACAGAACGAGCGGAATGGTGAATACGATCCACCAGACCGCGACCATCATGAACGACGCCCGTACCGCAGTGGCTTCGTCGGGAAGTCCGAACCGTTCCGGGTTCAGATACATCAGCACATTGACCAGGAACAGCAGTCCTCCACCGATATAGCCGAGGCTGAAGCCAAGTGACGACACAAAGTCGACTTTCTTTTCCGACGCCACCGCAGGAAGGAGCGAGTCGTAGAATGTGTTGGCTCCACTGAATCCGATTGTCGCGGTAATGTAGAAGACGACGGCTATCTGCCACCTTCCTGCCGCTACGAACCAGAGGGAGCCGGTCATGATCGCTCCGAGGAATGCGAAGAACACCAGAATCCGTTTCCGATAGCTGCCGTTGTCGGCAATCGCTCCCAGTACCGGTGCCATTGCGGCGACAAGGATCGATGCTATCGAATTCGCAAGGCCGAGATAGAATGTGCTTTGTTGGCTCGTTGATGCCGATGACCAATACGAGCTGAAGAATACGGGGAAGAATCCCGCCATGACAGTTGTAGCGAACGCACTGTTTGCCCAGTCGTATAGCGACCAGGAAATGATCGACCTTCGGGTATCCTGCATGGGAATCCTCCTTGGTGGGCGATGGCAGGTATCGTTTCCATCAGTATACCGTATCGAAGGAACTTCTGTCATTGGAAAAAATGAGCGGCATATGAGGAGTTTCTGAATATTTATTCAATGCGGATCCCTCAAAAAGATTGCCTAAGACGCTGTTTTGTACTATTCTCCGGCTTAATGGGCTTGAATCCGATTTCTATATCTTGTCGTAAGTAGACGTACGCGGTACGCGGAGTGTAAATAGCATGACTGGAATACAAAACTCAGGAAAACAGACTGAACATGACATAGTCGTTTGCAAATTCGGCGGAAGTTCCGTCGCTGATGCCGACCATCTGAAGAAAGTGAAGGCGATTCTTGATGCCGACCTTCGTCGGTCTGTGGTCGTCGTGTCTGCGCCCGGCAAGCGGTCGAAAGAAGACGAGAAAGTGACGGACATGCTGTATGCATGCAACAAGCTGGTTCAGGAAGGCCGTTCGTGCAAGGAGTTGTTCAAGAAGGTCGCCAAACGGTATACAGATATCGCGTCCGGGCTGGGGATGCAGGCAGCTTTTCTGGTTCCGGTGCTTGATGAGGTCCGTAGGTGTATCGATGCCGGGTACGGGACCGATTATGCCGCGAGCCGCGGTGAGTATTTGAGCGCCCGACTGGTTGCCGAGTTTTTCGGATGGACGTTCGTCGATACCGCCCAGTGCGTCATCATCAACCACGATGGGACGGTGCATCCCGCCACATGGACGAAACTCTCCGAGGTAATCGATCCCAATGGAAAGTACGTGGTGCCAGGTTTCTATGGAGCGACTATCGAGGGTGTGATCAAGACGTTTTCCCGCGGAGGCTCCGACATTACCGGAGCGATCATGTCGCGTGCGGTAGACGCATCCCTCTACGAGAACTGGACTGATGTATCAGGGGTGTTCATGGCGGATCCTCGCTTGATCGCCGATGCGAAGATCGTCAGGACCATGACCTATCAGGAGGTCAGGGAGCTGGCGGAAGTCGGGGCAGGGGTTTTCCATGAAGAGGCGATCGCACCTGTGATGGACGTAGGAATTCCGATCAATGTAAAAAATACCAACGATCCTTCGGCACCCGGCACCTTGATCGTTCCGACCCGAGACAGCGGCGATGTTCCGCTTGTCGGTGTCGCCTCGCGCGATGGGTTCAGCAGCATTTCGCTGCACAAGATGCTGTTGTTCAAGCGGACCGGCATCCGCCATGCGTTGCTGACGATGCTCCATGTGTTCGGCATCCGCCCCGAGTTCTCGCTTGTCGGCATCGACTCGATCGTCTGGTACTACGATTCCCGACAGGCTTCACAAAGCGTCCTGGATGCCATGAAGGCCCGGCTGACCGATGAATTCGATCTTGACCGCATTTCCGTCAAGTCAGGATTAGCCATCGTCGGGGTAGTTGGAGAAGGGCTTATGGGAATGGCGGATCTGCTTCCGAAGGCTACCGTCGCTCTTGCCAAGCGGGATATTCCGCTTGAATTTCTTAACTACGGCGCTTCGACGACTTCCTGCTTGTTCGGCGTGAAAAGCGAGTACCGTAACGATGCTGTCCAGACTCTGTACAAGTCCCTCGCTTGATGGGGTGCGTACAGGTCATTGTAGGGGTGGCATATCACGCGGATTCGTTCGATCCACTATACTCGTCCGCACGGACTGTGCAATGCCCTGCACGCCAGTACAATCCCGCGGTATCCAGCGTTCGATTTCATGATAGGGCGCTGGGTATGCCGCATGCATTGCGTGTCCCACGATTTCTCAATGACCCTGCAATGACCCTGCAATAACCCCTATAAAAAATCCGGTTCGTGCGAACCGGATTTTCAGCCTTTGAAATAAACAGTTAGCGAATTGCCAACTCAGTCTCGAGATCGAAGAACTTCGCCTTCGCCATATCGGGAATCAGAGAAATCTTCTCTTCAACCTTGATGGTGACGTTCGGATCGATCTTGCCGACAACTTGGTTCTTGGAGGTTGCCACATACACGTGGGTTTCAGAACCAAGCGGTTCGACGACACTGACCTGACCATTGATCGTTTCGCCATCTTTCGGAGAGTGACTGAACGTCACATCTTCAGGACGGATGCCGAACGTCACGGCTTTGCCGACATACGGAGTCAGGAGTTTCTTCTGCACGTCGGTTAGCTTCAAGCGGAAGGACCCTTCGTTTGCATACAAATCGCTACCGTCGGCTTCGATAGTCATCTCCATGAAGTTCATGGGAGGCGAACCGATGAATCCGGCGACGAACTTGTTGTTCGGGTTGTTGTACAGCTCGATCGGTCCGCCGATCTGCTGGATGATGCCCAGCTTCATGACTACGATCTTATCCGCCATGGTCAGCGCTTCGACCTGGTCGTGCGTGACGTAGATCATCGTAGCCTTGAGCCGGTTGTGGAGTGCGGAAATTTCCGTCCTCATCTGGACGCGCAGCTTCGCGTCAAGATTGGACAACGGTTCGTCGAACAAGAATACCTTGGGTTTGCGAACGATCGCACGACCGACCGCAACACGCTGACGCTGACCGCCGGACAGAGCCTTCGGCTTTCTTTCGAGCAGTTCTTCGATATCGAGAATCTTTGCTGCTTCTCGAACGCGCTGATCGATCTCTTCTTTCGGGAACTTGCGGATCTTCAGACCGAACGCCATGTTGTCGTATACGGTCATATGCGGGTACAACGCATAGTTCTGGAATACCATCGCGATATCGCGATCCTTGGGCGGGACGTCGTTGACGAGTTTTCCATCGATCAGCAGTTCTCCGCTGGTAATGTCTTCCAACCCTGCGATCATTCGCAGCGTAGTGGACTTTCCGCAGCCTGAGGGACCGACGAGAACCACGAACTCCCTGTCATGGATGTCGATGTTGACATTATCGACCGCCTTGACGCCGCCATCATAGATCTTGCAGATATCTTTCAATTCTACAGTGGCCATGAGGACCTCCTACATTATCTTATTGCCCTCATTCTACCCTGTAGGGCCACCCCTGTCAAACCAAAATCGTCGACGCGACGTGACAAAAACGCGAAGAGACCCGCTTTCACCCCGATGGACGCGTTTCCTTTTCCGACAGCCGATCTGCTTGCGGATGAGACCTGCGGGACGGGACTGAGAGGAAGTTATTCGCCCTTCAGCCGATAGGAGAAAATCTTGACGGTACCTTTGCCCGGCGCTTTCTTCCATTCGTATCGATCAGGGAACGCCATCACCAGACTGGGAAGCTTTGAAAACCCATAGGTCTTGGTATCGAAATCAGGCTTCACCCGCTTGATGTAGGTACCCGCCGCGCTGACATTGACCCATCCATCGGCATCCTGGTATTTGTCCCAAGCGATCTTCAGCAAGCCGTGGATATAGTCGATATCGCCCTCGCGTTCCGTCTCAGACTGGACATCGTCATCGGATTCGACGGCTGCCGTCTCGAGTTCCCCGCCCGGACCCTTGCCGAGATTCTCGGTGAGAATGAATTCATCGCAAGCGTTCTTGAACGGACCGGGAGTCTTCTTCTCTCCGACGCCGAGCACCGCCACCCCGGATTCACGCAACCGAATGGCGAGAGGGGTGAAATCGCTGTCACTGCTGACCAGGACGAACGCATCGTACAGTCCGGTCGAAAGCAGATCCATCGCTCCGATGGTCAGCGAAATGTCCGTCGCATTCTTGCCTTTCGTATAATCGAACTGTTGCTCCGGCTTGATCGCCAGGGAATTGAGCGTCCGTTCCCAGTTCTTCAGCCTCTCATCCTTCCAGTTGCCATACGCTTTCTTTACGACGATCCTGCCTTGCGCCGATATTTCGTCGAGAATCAGCTTGAGTTTCGATAGCTGGGCGTTGTCGGCGTCGATCAGAACCGCGATCCGTTCCCATTCCATGTTTTTGCTCATTGACGGTCTTTCCTCCGATGTTCGTTGGATGCGCCACTGAGCGCCTCCATGAAGTCAGTATACATCGTATGGTCCGTAGGTACAATGAATCTTGGATGCGAGGCAGTGAAGCCCCGCCGTCTTGTCTCAGGTATTATTTCTTTCTTGGAGAATATGGTGTATATTAGAACCATGAAAAGGAACGCCCGTTTCGCAGGCCTCTGGTATCCTGACGATCCGGAGGAGCTTCTGCACATCGTTTCTTCGCGGCCGCGCCGCGCCGGAGACAGGGACTGTCGGTTCGCCGTACTGCCCCATGCCGGTCTATATTATAGCGGCGAGCTGATCGCTTCGTTCTTCGCCGTTCTGGCGAAGGATATCGACCACATCGTCATTGTCGCGCCGTCCCATTACCATTACCTGAAGCCGGGAGTGCTGTACACCGCTCGGTTCACCGAATCGGAAACGCCGCTCGGCACGATTCCCACGGTTCCGCTCTGGACCTCCCGTTGCATCGTGGACGACCAGGCCATAGCCGACGAACATGCGCTGGAGATGTTCCTTCCGTTCATCGCCGCGAAAAAAGGAATATCGGTATCGTACGGTCTGGTCAGCCAGATAGCGGGTATGGACGGAGTCAAGGCGCTCGCCGAGGATCTGTCGCCGCTGGTCGGCCCCCGCTCGGGCTTGATCGCTTCAAGCGATTTCACACATTATGGCAGACGGTTCGGGCATCTGCCGTACGGAAGCGGTCCGGATGCCGTGGACAACGTAGTGGAGAACGACCTTTCGTGCGCCGATTCTCTGGCAAAAGGGGACATCGCGGACGTACTGACTCGCTTTGCTTCAAGCGGCACCATTTGCGGAATCGCTCCCGCGATGGTCGCGAGCCGACTTGCGGCGATGAGAAATCTGTCAGGTCATGTCGACGGGCATGCCGTTTCGCTCGACAAAGGCGGCGGACGAGGCGACGACTTCGTTTCCTATGTGACCATATTCTGGGGGTGACGGTTATGGAAGAAGAACGGCGACGGCAGCTGCTGAAGCTGGCTCGAGAGTCGATCAGAACTGCGTTTTCCGGCGAACAGCCGGAGATTCCCGCATCTAGCGAGGAATACGGGGCGTTCGTGACGTTGAAGAAGGACGGGCAGTTGCGAGGATGCATCGGATATCTGTTGCCGATTGCTCCGCTGGACGAGCAGATAGCCCGGCTTGCCCGCTCCGCGGCGTTCGACGACTATCGGTTCCCCCGGCTCAAGGAAGATGAGCTCGCTTCGTGCACCATAGAGATATCGTTGCTGTCCCTGCCGCTGAAAATTCCTTCGGTCGATGCGTTCCAGCTGGGCAAGCACGGAATCTACCTGACGGTCAACGGCCACCGGGCGGTGTTCCTGCCCCAGGTGGCGGAGGAGACAGGGTGGACCAAGGAGGAACTGCTTGCCGCGCTGTCCCGGAAAGCGGGACTACCCGCGGATGCATGGAAGAGCCCGAACGCACTGTTCGAGGTCTTTACCGCGGAGGTATTCTCCGAATGACCTGCGATTTCTGCTACCGGCATTGTTCCATCGAAGCAGAGCGTCCAGGAGCGTGCGGGCGACGAAGAATGGTCGATGGGCGGATCGTCGATGTCGGATACGGGGAAGTGATCGCCTTCGCAGTCGATCCGGTGGAGAAGAAGCCCCTATACCATTTTCTGCCTGGATCACGGACCGCATCGTTCGCCATGGCAGGCTGCAATCTTTCCTGCAAGTTCTGCCAGAACTGGGATATCGCCCAGGATCGGTCGCTTCGTGGCCGGACCATGGGCCCTGAGGATATCGTCGCCATGGCGAAGGAGGACCGATGCCCGTCGGTCAGCTATACGTATTCCGAACCGCTGGTATGGCAGGACTTCATGCTCGCCGTCGCGAAACCTGCCAGAAAGAGCGGACTGCGGAACATCATGGTTTCCAACGGGACTTTTTCCGCGGAGGCGTTGGAACGGATCCTTCCATGGATCGATGCCTACAACATCGACTTGAAAGGGGATCGGGAGTTCTATCGGACGATATGCCACGGCAACATGGAGCCGGTGACCGAAGGTCTGCGGCGAATCGTGGAGTATGGATCGCACGTCGAAGTGACCACGATGCTGATCGAGGGGATCCACGACGAGGCGATGGTCCGCGAACTGGGGACGGTCCTTGCTTCTTGCGGCGTACAGGTCTGGCATCTGTCCAGATTCTTTCCACGATACAGAATGGCTGGCCGCGAGGCGACGAGCGAAGCGTTCCTGGCGAAGATGCTTGCGATCGCGAAGGAAAGCGGCGTTCCGTTCATCTATCCGGGCAATAGTGCGTTGCCCGTCGAAACGCGCTGTCCCTCCTGCGGATGCCTGGTTCGCCGCCACCCGGGGGATGCGGTCCGCGACGGCGTCTGTCCGTCGTGCGGGGCTACGATCTACGGCCTGTGGTAATGGCGGACGGCGCGGTTTCCCCGAACGCGCGATAGCCGTCTGATCACCGCCCTTCGGTTTATTGTTTCGACGATTTATCCATAATTCACATCCATCTCATACTTTTCTCATATCTTCCGGGTATCTATTGAAGCGAAGAATATCTGCGGATCACCAAATGGAGCGAAGGTCCTGCAGAATGAATATGCAGACCCCGCATGCTGGTTCCGATAGGGAATCGGGTGCGACGGGTCGTTTTTCTGTCGAAGGAAGATTTTACAATGGGAATGAAGGGAGCGGTCGAGGATGCCTGACTTGAAGCTATATGTCGCCGGCGGTTGCGAAGAGCACGGAAGGAACTGTTTTCTGGTTCGCTTTGCAGATCGCGCCGTATTGTTCGACTGCGGGGTGCTGCATGACGGCGACCTCGTGCTCGATCCGCTGCTCGACGCTCGGATGGTCCGGGACATCGGATGGGCATTCATCTCCCATTCCCATGCCGGACATGCAGGGGCCGTCGGATTTTTGGAATCGCTGGGATTTTCCGGAACCTATGTAATGACCGGGCGTACATACAGCCAGCTGGGGTCCGTTCCTTCTCGGTGCAGGATCATCGACGGAGAGGGGGAGCCACTGGTCCAGGAACGGCTGGACGCAGGGCTGACCTTCCGCTGGGGGTGGAGCGGACATTGCGCCGGTTCCGCATGGTATCAGGTCGCGATGGACGGCGGGACGGTCCTGTTCACCGGGGACTACAGCGAACGCTCTCCGGTATATCCCTGTACGCCGATCCGTTCGCTTGAAGCGGATCTGGCGATCATCGACTGCGCCGGCGGAGTCGAGGAACAACATTCGTACGATGAACAGGTGGCGCTGTTGCTCGGAGTGGTAGGAGCAAATCTTCAGGCTGACATCACGATGGTGTTTCCCGTTCCTCCGCAAGGGCGGGGGATAGAACTGATGGCGCTGATCCATGACCGGTTCCCTGATGCAGGACTATTCGCTTCGGAGGCCTTGGTGTGGCAGGCCGCCTCGTCGCTCGCCCTTGCGGACGTTCGGATCCGTTCTTCGAAGGAGGCGTGGAACTACAAAGGGAGCGGCCATGGGTGCTGCGTGTTCCTTTCGGATCCCCAGTTCCGTCCAAAGGTGATCGATTTTTCGACACGGCTTGTCGAACGGTGTTCGGTGATTCTGACCGGAACCGTGGAGAAGGACGGTCCGTATGCCGATCTGCTGAAAACCGGCAGGGCGGTATTCTGCCGCTACCCGACGCATCAACGATTATCCGATGTCCATGCTCTGGCGGAACAAAATCGATTCAGCACCGTGTTGCTTGCCGACGCACCGGCCGGCGCCTTCGACCATGTGCTGGGCTCTGGCCGCTACGCCGTCTGCCAAAGCGGGACGGGGATGGTGCTGTAGGCCCAGTGCCGGTCGATGGCATGGAGCTTGTCCGGTTCCGGCTTCTGTGGTTCCTTGGGAACGAAACGGATTATCGCCGTCTTATTGCACCTCCATGCTTGTCCCCACTTTTTTCGGTAGATTCCTTTGACCCTTTCTGGTTGCGCACCGTCGTAGCGCAACGGCCATAAACAAAGAAAAGATTGACGAGCCAATTTCAAAACAGCACTTACAGAGTGCGGACATGAATAAATATACATATGCAACGGGAACCTGAAGAGGCTGTCCAGGAATGAGCCTGCGGGGCCAAGAATGTCAGGAAATGACCTTCCTTTGCTGTATATATAGAGGAAAAGAACCCTTTCCGGTATGATGGAGTTAACACAAACCCATACACCAAAAGGAGTCCTTTTCCTATGGCCCAT